>OLNZ01000053.1_pt1 | contig 131229 bp, 135 predicted proteins | sample 1672981 | NCBI WGS metagenome assembly OLNZ01 (sample SAMEA3136743, study PRJEB25190) | human gut metagenome | biome: human gut; feature: human-associated habitat; material: faeces | place: Austria | collected 2013 | reverse complement strand
GTTGCAGCTGACTGGTCACCTGTGTTGGTTGCAGCTGACTGGTCACCTGTGTTGGCCTCCCTAGAATTTTCCCAATTAACTTTTTCCAAAATGAAGTTTACGCCTGCCTCAACCAGTCCTTTCAAGCCTATCTCTGCATTTATTTTTATAGACTTTGTAGCCACCTTACTATCGTCATCAGACTTGTCCATTTCCTCGGGTATTTCTACCTCGCAAAATCGGTTCAGATTTCCACGAGCATCTGCCGGCGGGTAATAGCCAAGCACGTCTATAGGGCTTAAACAACTATGGAAACCGCAATCACAAACCGTAGCCTTCTTCTCTTTGTACTCTTTACCAATTTCATATTGAAAATCTCTGCATTTTAAATTCTTGTTAAATCCTTTGTAAGCTTTCACTTGTAAAACCTCCTAAAAACTATTTACTTTTTGTCAATTATAATTTATAATAATCACATACCTTGCCAAGAGAAGTGGTAAGACTCACGTTCTCAAGGCAGATATGTGTATTAAGATAGCTGAAAGGGTTGGAAGTCTGTTACAGCTATCTTATTTTTTTATTTGTTGGTAGCTAAGGCTTCAAGCTCTTTGACAAAATCTTGAAGAGTTTTGCCATTTTTTTGAGCTTCAAGAGCTTTTATGTAAATCTCTTTTTTCAAATCAGCCTTAGCATACTCAACAGCAATTTCCGTTGGTGTCATTTCTTTCATTATCCTCACTTCCTTTCATAACAAGTCATTTACTTGTGCCTTACATATATTATTATGCCGTGGTTTTTGGCTTTCGTATGCCGACGTTTTACACGGAATTTAAGCAATTTTACTGTGCATTCTATACGGTGGTGCTAATTAGCGTATTTGTATATAACCCCACACTAAAGTCGAGCCCGTTTATCAGCGTCAGCAGAAGTAGCAGTAAAAACCTATAAACTTTTAAAATTGAGATTAGAGAATATGTATTAAGCATTTATTATATTTAATTCTCTAATTTATTTTTTTTTATTTTATATATATAAATTGCTGTAACTGCTGCAATGTTATTCCAAACCTTATAAACACTGAGCTGAGGCCATCAGCAAGTTCGACAGCGAGCTGTTTTTATTTGCTGACTCAGCTGATTAGACTATCAGTGCTTTCAGTAGTTTAAGCTAGCTCGCTGCTTGGTTTGCTGACAAAACTGCTGACCGTTTTTATGACTCTTGCGTCATTTTTGTGTCACAATCTGCACACTTGATGTGAAGCTCAGATGCCGACTTTACGTACTGCCCACAAGCAGGGCAGATATACTTATGTTGCTTGTTTCTTTCTCGTCTTATAGGTGCTTTGAATATGCGTGCAAACTTGATAGTCATATTGATACCAACCTCAGCAATCTTGTTGTTAAAGATTTCAGTAGGCTTAGTGTATGTGTAGCCATTTGCACGGTCGTAGCCGACTTCAAGGTCTCTTGCTTCAGCTTCAAGTTTAAAAGTTTTATTATGGTATCTGCCATTCTGACAAGTGTCTGCAATCTCATTAACAATACAGTAAAGATGTATCATCTCGTGAATAAGCGTTGCAGCCGTCTCCTGAATAGGTCTGTTGATAAACTCAGCACCAAGATTAATCTCATACATAGCTTCAGCCGCCTCAGCTTTCCATATTTTCTTTGTTGAGCAATGCCCATAGGCCTTAGGCGTAGACTGTACTGTGATAGCAGGTCTTGGTAGTGTTCCTTCAAAGTAAAGGTTATTGAGCTTGTCGAAAATAGTCTCCAAAGTCTTGATGGTATCGCTCATCTTCATAGGCGTGGTTGCGGTTTCTTCTACATTAGTAGACTCAGCTGGCGTATTAGCCTCAGCACTCGCAGGCCCGCCTGTTGATACGGTCTCAGCAAGCCCATCGGAAGAGACTTCCATATTGGAAATGGCTTCGATGCCAGCGATAAGCTCAGACTTCTTCAAGTTCCACCAGTTTGCAACCTTCAAGCCCTTAGCCATTTCCTTGAGTTCCTTAGATGTCATTTCGTTTAAATTTTTCATAATGTGTGCCCTCCTTAAAAATACGGTTTGTTTCATTTGATATATTTATTATAGCGTGTTTGCTTGGCTTCGTATGCTGACGTAACATACAGAGTTTAAGCAGTTTTACTATGCGTATTCTACAGCAAATTTGATTATTTACTTTCTTGAAAAAAGGTGTTATAATAATCGCAGAGAGGTTTTACCCTCCCTGCTTCTTATCAATTAAGTAAGTCTTTTATTAAGCCTACTATTGAATTGATAAGGTTTATTATAGCTGTGATAAGAACTAACTTTTCGAGGAGTGGGTTTTTATTACCTTTTTTCTTACGCATAGCTTTTAACCTCCTTTCTTTAATCACTTACATTTATAATTATATCGTGTTTTTCGGCATCTGTATGCCGACAGAGTGCTTAGAGATTAAGCAGGTTTGCTATGCGTTTTTAACAAAGAAAAACGGCTGAAGGAGGTGGATTTCTCCCTCAGCCGTTTTCTATTATAATAAGTCTTTAGTTGAGCACTCAAGTGCATTGGCAAGCTTTACTGCATTTCTGAGTGTCATATTCTCAGCCTTAATTCTACCGCTTTCTATCTGCTGTATCTTAACTAAATGTACATCAGATTTCTCTGCAAGCTCTTTAAGAGTCCAGCCTTTTTCAAGTCGTTTTTCTTTTAAGCCCATTATAGCACCTCCTTAATAACGCTAATAAGTATCGCAATGTTTAAAATGATAAGAATAGCATCTACAATAATTCTTATAGAGTTACCCATATTTTTAACTCCTTTCTGTTTTTAATCACTTGCATTTATAATTATAGCGCGTTTGCTTATACCTGTATGCCGACGTTTCAAACAGGATTTTAGAGACTTTTTTGTACAGATTCCAGCGTATTTGCTATACCTAAAAAGTAAAATAAAAAGAGGTGCCGAAGCACCTCTCCACTTATTTCTTATTTATAACAACACCATCATCATTTGTATAGTTCACATCAAAGGCCTTAGTCGCCGCTGCAATACTTCTGATTGGTACAAAGTTGTGGTTCTTAATATTTACGGCCTCAACGCTTGTCTCCTTACCATCAACATTGACAGGCAGCTCTATAACATTATTATCAAGAGTAGGTAGCTTGGTATCGGCATTGAAGCTAACTTTAAAGCCCGCTTCTTCGAGACCTCTAAGGTCAATATAGTTTTTGCCGTCTTTAAATATTCTGTTAATCTTAATAACTTTACCATTTATCTTTATATTTGTCTCTGTTACCATTTCATCATCCTCCTCTACTCTTACTACTTGTTCTACTTTATTATTCATTTTTGATTTTACACTATTTTTAAATGCTACAAAATCTGCATTAGCATTTTTATTTGGTCCATTAGGCGCCCACCACAATGGACAAGCCTTTCTAGTTACATCATAGTGTCTTATAATATCTGTAAGTGGATTAAATCCATATCTTTTGCAAATATCTGCACACAATTCAATCAAAGCATTTAGTGTTTTGTTATTAAATTTACCAGACTTATCTGGGTGGCAACATTCAATTGAAATAGTGTAGCTATTTGCTTGATTGGTACAATAGCTTATTTCTCCCTCAGGTATAAGTTTAAGTATCTCTCCGTCAAGACCCACAATATAATGAGAACTAGCATATACTTTGCCACTTGCAAAATAGTTTCTATTGCCCTTTGCCGAACTGCCTGCATTACCCACATAGTGTACTGCTATTTTTGTTGGTTTTATTTTTCTTCCCGGTCTACTATACTTATTGATTGGTAAATAATCTTCTGTAATATTCATATAAATCACTCCTTTACTTCTGGCAAACCTGCGATTGAGGTTAGCATAGATAATCCACCAGCAAGAATTGTAGCTGATATAACAGCAATCCAATTCACATCATTTAAAACAGCAGCAGTACCTATTGTGGCTATAGCAGTTTGTGCCATGGTCTTGATTGCTCTTATAGCAGCCGCTTTAAACCAATTTTTCATATTTTCAACCTCCTTAATTCTCTTTCAAATATTTATTATCACTTATAATTTTATTCTCAGCTAAAGTCTCTGTTGGTAACTCTTTAAGTCTCTCGTAAAGTTCTGTACCAACATCATTACCGCATAAAGCGTGGTATTGTTCATAAATTCTTGTTGAAACTTCCATTGCATAGATAGGGCAATAACCTCTTTCAGTCCATTTGTTATATGAGTCATACAGAGCTTGCCTTAATAGTGCTACCACACCTTCTTTTACTGCATCTTGTTCTTTTATTTTTTTCATAAGCTCTTTTTTCAAGCCTTTGTAGCATAGTCCTAAAAAGCCTGTAAAAATTGCAAATAATAAATCTAGCCAATAACTTTGTATTAATTCTTTCATCTAGCACCTCTTTTTACAAAATTTGTGTATCATTTATGTATATAGCACAAGAATTTAATGTGACTCCAGACTTATCACCATAAAGATTTATTCTAAAAGAAATATCTTTTAAACTTGATTTTATTTCCCAAGTTTTTTCTTTAGAATTTAAGCTTTTATGCACAATATTTGTGCCGTTTGATAACAACCAAATAGACACATCATACTCTTTGCAACCATCCGGTACAGATACATCATATACGCACTTAATTACATCATTTGAGCGCAGTCTAAGCTTTGCTGATACAAATGAAGCTGATGAATTTAAAGCAGCTTTAGTATTCCACATTTTAGGTATTGCAGTGTATGTTTTATTAAGAGTTAAATCGCCACCGGTTGCTTCATTAAATTCTGTAAGTTTGAAATTAAGATTAGTAAAATCTCTTTTATCTTCAAAAACAAGTTGTGCTTTATTGCTCGTATCACCAACATACATTTTTAGCACTTTACGAGCTTTATTGTTTACATCACCAACATATATACTTGTAACATTTCTTGAAATATTGTTGCTATCACCACTATAAACAGCCATTTATGTTGCCCCCTTATTCAATTATTAGAATAATATTGCCACTACTTAACGGTGATACTCCGGCTGTAACATTATCTTCTGTACGCGTCATAATTCTTGCGTTAGTATATACTTCGCTACCATCTACACTAAGTTGAGCTGTTAAATTTGGACCTGCTTTAATATTTAACGAGCCTGGACTGTCTTCAATTATTCTAGCTGTATAATCATTTGTAGCACCAGCTGTTTGGTCAGTATTTATAGCTTGATTGTGGTGAAAATCTACATACCCACCTTGATTTGTTGATGTATTATCATTTGTTTTTCCAAATACTTCTAAAGCTCTTGAATATAGTTTATCATTTGCAATTATTGCTCTTGCTATTAAATCGCCATTTATTTGACCACCACTTATAGGGAAAAATTTACTTGTATCTACATCTAAGCTTGTTTTTCCTCTTGTTAAAGTTATGCTTTTAGTGTTATTAATTTTATCAGTATCAGTTGTTTCTGAACTAGATAATAATTTAGCACAGCTTGACCAAGTCGAAGATATTACTGTTATTGTAAGTGCAACACTATCATTGACAGAGTTTAATACATCTGTATTTAATGTTAAGTACACTTTATGAGAATTTGCAGCCCATACTGTTTCTACAGAAGCCTTAGAAAAAAGCTGAGTAGCATATGCAGCATTACTTAAACAAGTGATAGTTTTTTCATTTGAGTTAAAACTTGTACTAACTGCCAATACAAGAGAATGATGCTTTAGTGAGCCAGAAGCTTCAACAATTATAAGTGCTGAACCGTTACTATAATGACCTTTTTCAGCAACAATAATATGACTTCCTTTTGAAATACTATTTGTTGATAAAGTTCTAGTCTGAACAACCGTTTTACTTATAGGTAAGTTGGCGTTTTCTTTAACAATTTTGTCTATAGCATCGTCAAGAATATCAAAATTATTATTAAAATCATCTACATTATAATAGTCTGTTTGAGCAGGCTTTGTTAAATTATAATTTTCTGTTTTTGTTGACATTTAATCACCTCAATTTTTTAGCATTTAATTCTTTATGTGTATAGTTGTTAAGCTCTTTATGTTGATATGATGCTAAATCAGTATGCTTATTATATGCAAGGTTTATTTCATATGTAAGGTTTAAGGGTAATACTTTTTCTAGTAATTCTGCAACTGCATTTTTAAGATTCTGTGCAGATAACTCTAAATTAAAAATAACATGACAGTTAATAGGGTCAATAGATATTCTATACTTATCCTTACCAATTAGGGTATCTAATTTAGTTCTTAAGCTTGTATTATCTCCTAGTAACTTACTTCTTATTTTAAATCGTCTTACATCAGCACTTGTATCCGTAACTTCAATATCTAACACATTTTCCCATATTTCAAGCCCCACGCCAGTTGCTGTACTAAGATAAAGTTCGCTTATAAGATTATTTTTATTTTCTTCAAATTCATTTAAGAATTTATCAAGAATATTGCTAATAATTTGTATTTCATAAATTTCTCTTAATACAAGTGGGTAGTATTCTATGTATTTCATTCAAGTCCACCACCTATTTCAAACGCAATTAATTGTTTTTCGTTAAGAGTGATGTATGAACTATCTTCTATGTCAACATTTTCTATATTTTCGATACCATCTACATCAATACATCTTGCAAGTATTTGTGCTGCATATATTTTTTTAGTTGTTCGGTTCTCCCAATCCGAATTTATTTCATTTGCATACTCTGCTAAAATATTTTCTACTGCCAACTTTATAGCATCTTTGTCAGCATTTTCTGTATATTCTACATCGTTAAAATATATATCTTTACTAACATATTTAACTGTATTCACTGTGACACTATGTCCAATTGGTGCAATACCTTCACCCAAACCAGTAAATTCAGCAGGGTCTAATTTTTCTTTTACACTATTTATAAGCTCATCTGATGCTGGACTTCCTTCACTATCCGTTATAATAATTTCTACAGTACCTCCACCATTGGGTGTTCTGTTAGCTTTTACTTGTCCGACACCTTCCATTTCTTTTACCCATTTAATATAATTGGCACGATTGCCACCAAAAGCATCTGAATTTATACTATCAAAATATCTTTGTCTAAATGTTTCAGTATCTTCTTCCTCTTCGCCAGGAATTATTAATTCAGTTATTTCTGCTTTTGTAAGACCAGAAATTGTTACTATTGGTGTAAGAGTACCAAAATGTTTGTTTCCTTCTTCACCTGTTGTATCACACATAATCTGCCAACAGCCAGGAATGATATTACCTTTGCTAACAACTATATTATTACCGTCACTGTCTGTAACTGTAATATCTACATCTGTATTATTAGTCATCTGAGCTACTAAGGTATAGTTTATTTTATCCAAATTAAACCTATCACCTGTACTTACAACTTCGCCTATATAATTTCCGTCACTACTATTAAAGTTAAATTCTGCTTTTAAAATAGCACTTGTTGAGTCTTCGGGAGTAATACCTCTTTCTTTTGCTATTTTTACAAGATAGCCCCTTTCAGCAGAATCAGCAAAAGCATTATTCAATATTGTGTCAAGTCCCATATAGGCATTAGCTAATTCAAGAGCGGCAGGAGATAAGGTATCAAAGATTATACTTCCTTCGCGTTTATCTACATCTGTAGCTACATTCGAGAGCATTTCAGCCAACAAATTGTCATAACTGTAGTCCTCAAACATTAAATACCACATCCTTCACATCTACATTATAATATTTAGTTACAACCGTAAAACTGGCATTATACACATTATGCTTTATGCTAAAATTAAAGTCAGTCACATTTAATATTCTGTCATCTTGCAATAAAGCTTCTTTTATTCGGCTCATAAGCACTGGTATTACATACTGTCTTTCTCTACCAAATAAATCGTTAAGCTCAATTCCATAATTCCAGGAATACATAGCATAATCATATCGTTCTGTCATTAATATAAGATAGACTGCTTGGCGTATTATTTCTTTATAATCTTCATACACTGCAACAATACGCTTATTTTCTTTATCTAACTTATATGTAATACTTGTTTGCTCTAAGTCATCATAGTCACTAATAAGTTCATAATTTGCACTTTCAGGTAGCACTTAATCACCTCCAGCTATAACATCAGCAACATAATAAGCTTGACCACCTTGCATTTTAATAATTACTAACCTGTTACCTCTTTTTAAGTTGGCTGGTCTTATACTACCAAAAACACAAAAAGTTTCATCGAGTTCGAGCTTTTCTGACAAACGAACTGCAAACTGTCCATCATTTTCATAATCTTTAGATACAGTACCGAAAACTACTTCCGTAGGGTTACTTGCCCTAACGGCATCCATAGCGATACTTTTAATTAATTTAACTAACTCAACCGACATAAGGGCTACCTCCTAATAATGTTAAATCACAACTATACTTAGCACCAAATCTGTGTACAGCCTTCTTTATTATTACCTGTGCGCTTTTAAAAACAATGTCACCTAAATTTAGATTGGCATATATAGATGCACCTGCTCTTAATCTAATGTCACCAAAACAATCTTTTACAGTAAGTTCTCTTTTCTTTTCGCTATAGAGCTTAAGAACTGATTTACCAAAAGCAGCAGGGTTATCATCTTTTTCTAATTTACAAGTAAGCTGTAAAACGCCCCACTTGTTAATAAGTTCAGCATTTCTGAATATATATTTTGCTCTATTACCAGTTGTGTCATCATCTCTATAAAACTGTATCTGGTTATAAACTTCATCATCTATACTAGATGTATAGTCCATATCTTCACAGGTTTCATCATCAAGCAAATAGTCTGTTTTTAAATCTTCAATTCGCTTTAAGCATAGTAACCCATAGTCATCATAAAATATATACATATTACCTGTTGCACTTTCGGTAAGCTCTCTTGCATTTTTTATAATATCAAATAGAGTTTCATTATCTTCAACTCTGCCTGGTATCGAATACTTCGTATCAACAAGCTTACTTTGGCTTACTTTTAATCTATAGTCCATAGCAATCATTATAATTACATCTCTTAAAGTCTTGTTTTTATAGCAGTAAGTATCTTTGTTTTTTAAATATCTTAATTGGTCATAAGCAGTACAGTTGATTTCTTTACCTTTACTTCTTGACTTACTAAATAAATAACCATAAAAAACACCAACACCATTTTTCAAAAATGCTACAACATTACCTTCTTGTATATCTAATGCCGGGTCCTTTAAAACTGTAAATTCTAACTTACCTGCTGCATCTTTCCATTCTGTAGTCCAAGTTACTTCTCCAACAACCAATGGCTGATAATCTATTCCATTGTTTATTATATGTAGCTCATAACGAGCATCTTTATTTCCTTGAATATTTATATAAGCATTATCGTTTAATGTTCCTGCAACATTTACTACACTTATAACAGATGTAGAACATAAATCAACTTTATCTTTCTTTTTAGTATCGCTTTCATACATTCCACCGTCTGCACTTGCACCATTAAAATAGCTACCCAAGTTTACAATTTTAGTTATAGTTTTACCACCCCATTCAGGGTGGCAACTTGAAGTACCCGGACTTGCGTGTTTTGGACTGTACCATTTTGATTTATTAACAACAAACTCAATTACACATTTACCGCTCAAATGACCCCATTTATTACAGCCGGCATCATTTTGATTTTTAATGTCGCCTATGATACATTTAAGCACATTTCCATTACTTTGATACACATCAATGTAGTCGCCTACACTACCATATGTTGTTGTACACGCAACAACATATCGACCATTTATAATACCAAAGCCTTCGCTATCGAAATTTTGTCCGGCTTGGGACCTAAGCTTATACTGTACTGATGTCTTTGAAGTAATTAATTGCCAACCCATATAAGTAAATACGCTACCCAAACCTGAGGGTAGCGTTATTGTTTTTGTAGGTATACTGGCTGGAGAGCTACCGGCTGAACTTGTTGCTGAACCACTGGGTTTAGTTCCACCATTATAACCCCAACTATAATACTTTCTGTTTCTTAAAGTTTGGTTTATGTTTATTTCTCTAATAGGATTTACACCCGCTTCTATTATATTACCGTTGCCAGAATAAATAGAAACATGTCCTCTTTTGTCACTACCGCATTGAGAGTAGACACAAGCTCCAGTAGGTATATTTGTATAATCAACTTTACCATTACTATACGAAATTTTATTTTTACCCCAACTGGCTCTTGCCATAGCAGCTGTATCTTTAGATGTGTATGTTTTATTAACACCGCCGGCTTTATAAGCTGATGCAACGAATGCTTGGCACGCATCTGTTGCATTTAAAGTTTTTCCTGTGCCTTGATGTTTAAATGTACTCTTACCTATATACTGTCTAGCCCAACTCAATATATCATTAACAGTTCCTGCCATAATATCACTTCCTTCTTCTATTTAAGTTTTAGCACCTGTCCTGGGTAAATAAGATTAGGATTTTTGATTTTATCTTTATTTAGATTGTATACTTCCTTCCACTTACTTCCGTCACCTAATTCTTTTTTACATATTAATATTAAATAATCCCCAGGCTTAACTGTATATGTAGATGGCGTAGTTTTACTACTCGTATCTCTAGCTTTTACAGTAGTGGCTGTAGTTTTATTAGTCTTTTTATCTGTAACTAATTTAACAGTCTTTGTACTATAATCTAAATATTTTTTAAAAGTGACACTAATTACTTTGTCAAATCCGTTGCCAGTATTATCTTCATCTGTAAATTCTTCAATCGTACATTTACATTTATTTAAAATACCGTCTAAATCATTTACATATACTGGATTTTCAGTATCATTATTAGGAATATCAATTTTAAAGGTCCCATTTTCTTCCCCTAAATCCCAAACCCCATTAGGTTTAGTTCTTATTATCATAAAGTCAAAAGGTTTTGCTTTTGCCATTAATGTATTAAAATGTGTAAGGTAAAAATCTTGGGACCTTAATTCTTGCTTATCAGAAATTATGTTTACAAAAGGGTACTTAGTTTTTGGTAATAAAAAGTCCATAGACCATTCAGTTAAACCGGGTTCTTGTAAATTAAGAACTGTTTTACCACCTAAAAGCTCTATTTCTTCATTTTTACCTGGAACTTTTCGTGTTATCTTAGATGGTGTTACAGGCATTAGAACATTTTCAACATAAATTAAATATGCCATTTCTTACACCCCCTCTACCGATACCGCTGCGGCTTCTGTTATACGCTTTTCCATCTCACGCACAACATCACCAATACTTAAGCTGCTCGCAATTTGGTTTGACATACCTGACATATCTACTGTTATTTGTTTAGTTGTATAGTTAGCAATTCTTTCTTTGCTTACACTATCTTTTATCATACTTAAAATATCATCTGAATGCTTAACCTCTTTCTTAATATCATCAGTGTTTGACTTAATCCCATTAAGAGCATCTTCGCCAGAGTCTGTAGTTGGATTTAACAAATCTTCTGCATTATTCTTAAGCCAATCAGATGCACCTGATATTTTATCTGAAATAGTACTTGAAACCTTGTCGCCGAATTCAACACCCACATTCCATGCTGTGCCATATTCCACTCTTTGTAATGGAACTTCTGGGGCATCTCTGCTTATTGTTATAGCATTTTCATTTTTACCCCACGCAAGTACATTATCCTGTAAACTTGAAAGTCCAGCAGTCCAGTCTGTACCAAAAATTGCATCTATTATCTTTGTAACAACCTTACCTAAATCTAAGAACCAAGAAATAATTTGCCCAATAAGATTTGCTACTGCGTCACCAAAGCTATTAAATCCACCGTTACAAGCATTTAAAATCCACTCTATTATGCCTAAAAATGGAGTAACAAAAATAGACCAAATTATTTGCATTATTCCATTAAGTAAGCCGACTACAGTATTATAAATAAAAGCTCCTGCAACAGCTAAAGCTCCACATATTATACCTAGTGCTGATTGTGCTACACCGGTTACATCTGCAATCCAATTACATAGAGCTATTAATATAGCTATTAATGCAATAATTAATATAATTATCCAAAATATAGGGCAAGATAAAATAGCTGTATTTAAGCCATATTGTGCCGCTGTTGCAGCAGCAGTAGCAGACGCTTCTGTTCCTGTTGCGGCAGCATGAGCAAATGAAGCCATACATAATGCTATTTTTACACCTGTGCTAATAAGTTCGATAGCTTTAATAAGTAATAGCCAACCATAGTATATAGCTAAAGCAGCGGCTACACCATATATAATAGGTCCTATGACATTCCAATTTTGAGCTACAAATCCTGCTATATTTCCAATAGCTTCAAAAATATCAATAACCACATCAGCTAAAACAGCTAAAACTTCTATTGCTCCTGTTACAAAATTCTGAAATCCTTCACTATTAGCAAGTTCATTCAGCCTATCTAGTACAGGTTTAAAAGCCATAGTTGCCGTATTTTGGAACTTTGTCCACATTTGTCCCCAAGTCAAAGGCATCTTTTCAAATCTTTCATTTATTTCATCACTTGCTTCAAAAATAGCATTTTTAACAACATCTGCGGTAATCATTCCATCGGCAGCCATTTCTCGTATTTCACCGATAGGTTTTCCTAGGTAATCAGCTATATTTTGGATAAGGTTTGGAGCATTTTCAAAGATAGAATTTAATTCATCACCTCGAAGTACGCCAGAGCCTAATGCCTGTGATAACTGTAACATAGCATTAGATGCTTCACTTGTAGTAGCACCTGCGATTGTCATTTGCTTTTGTACTAAATTAGCAAAAGCAACTACTTCATCTGAACCACTAAAAGCATCTTTTGCATTATTACCAAATCTAGCAACAACAGCGGCGGTATCTGTTAAAGAACCTCTTGCATCTTGTGCAGAAGCATATATTTTTTTAAATAAATCATCTACACTACCTGTTTCATTAAAGTTATCTAAAAGTAAATTTAATCTTGCTTGCGTTTGCGTTACTTCATCTGACAAGCCTAAAACTTGTCCTGCACCTTTTATACTTAAATACGCAGCAGTAATTCCTTTAAGCTTGCTTAGAAGTCCATTTGTAGCATTAGTTCCTTTTGCAATTTCCTGATTAAATTTACCCTGTTCAGAAACATTATCTCTAATATACCTTTCTGCACTGCTAATATTTGCTACAAGTCTTGCGTATTCTGCATTTGCTGTAGCAGGGTCCATATTTGTTAAAGCACTATTTAATCTTGTTTGTGCTTGTGTTGCTTGATATAATTGTGTTCTCAAATATTCAAGTCCTGCATTAGCAGTATCTGAACCAATATTAACTGGGTTATTTTCAATTTGCTGTATTCTTTGCTGTATAGCTGTTAATCTACCTAATGTATTATTTAATTCTGCTGTTTGGTTAGGTCTTAGAACGCTTGCAGAATTACTATTAATAGTAGATTGTGTCGCAATAAGATTTTCCATTAAGGTATTAGCATTATCAATTTCTTGATTAAATCTTTCAACCCCGGTGTTTGTAAAAACTAAAGGTCCTACATTTTCAAAATCATAAGTTACTGGAACTTTAACAGGTGGGATGTTCTGAGAAGACTGCTTTAGTGCTTCAATTTGTTCTTGACAAACTTTTGCGGCTGTTTCAGCTTCCTTTAAACATTCTTTTGCCCCTTCAAACGAACTCATATCTATGTCGGCATCTAAAGCAGATTGAATATCATTAATTCCTGAAAGCATTAAGTTCATTGCTGAGTGCATAGATGTAAATGTACTACTAAAATTGTCATATAACTCAATAGAACTTGATATTGTCAATACACTCACCTCTTTTTAGCTTTTTTCATCTTCTTCTTTTGTTTTTCATCTTCTTTTACTTTTCGCTCTACAGCTGCAAAAATAAAAGCTTTTTCTTGCTCATCCATATCAACAAATTCGCAAGGTCTAATATGTAATTCAAACAGACAGTAATATACAAAACTTGCTTCACTGTCTGTTTCTATTAGTTTTTTGCTTCTTCAATTTTTTCATTAATTTCCTTATTATAGCCATTGTATTTCTGGATAAAAGCAGCGAGGTCATCGTATTCGCCAGGGTTATCTAGCATAGCCACTAAAAGGTCCTCTGGTGTGTTTACGCCATAGCTGTCCTGAAGTTCGGCATCATACAGATTAGGTGTAACTGTTGATGCGACAATCATATCAAGTACATAGGCTTCGCCATTAATTCTCTGTCTAAACGCGCCAAATTTACCTGGAATAGGCACTTCTTTAATATTCTTTTCTCTTAATTCCTTATTTTCTTTTGTGGTAATATGTCTAAATTCCCATTCTGGACTCTTACCGTTTTCACCAACGATAGATGTTGTTGCAACGCGTCTTACATTTTCCTTTACCACTTTGTTAGCCTTCATAAAAGCATTAAATTTTGACATAATTTTATCCTCCATAATTATAATAAAAACAAATAAGGCAGGCTATTTAATACAGCCTGCCAAAATATTTAGTTAGCTAAAAAACCATCAAGCTGTTTAAAGCTTTCAGGGATTGAGAAGTCCTCAAATGTACCTTCTATTTCTTCATCAATGTATTCACCATCTGCATCAAACTTAGCAAGAATACCGCCGTCGGTATTGCAGTCATAAAGTATAACAGTCTGACTTTTTGCAGTAGAAGTTGGGTCATTATTTTCAATTTGCATATCAAAGTATACATCTTCGCCTGTATTCTTATAATCTTCAAGAACTTTTCTAAGCACTGACTGATTGTAGTGCATTGTACCACTAAAAGTACCTTCCATACCCGTTGACTTGTGTCCGGTCATAATCGCACCAAGTCTTGGTATAGTTGACTTTGCTTTTTCAAGCTTTACTTCCATATCAATCATATTTGCAAAATTATACCTATTCCCATTTAATGTTATAAAACATTTAGCTAATTTTGCAGCAATAGCATCTTTTGCATTCATTGTTATGTTTTTAGCCATTATATTCTAACCTCCTTAATTAACTTTTACAGTCATATATAATTGCTCCATGCAATTTACAACTGTTACAGGCGTATTAACAACAACAGCTTTCTTAACTTCTCCTTGTTCTACAACAACATCTGTATCTGTAAAATCTTCAATAGCTCTAAGAGTTTCAAGATTCTTTAGATACTTTACAATATCTGCCCAAAGTGCAATTCTACCCGCATTATCGTTAGGCATTACACCAAGATAACGAGTATTAAATATTGTTGCTATATCCATACCGATTTGGTCACACACGCGCATAGTTTGATTAGAGCAAAATAAATTACTCTTTTCAGATGTTGTTGTAACTAATGAATTAATGTCGGTAAGAATTCTATAATCAGAGCCTACTTTATGAAGCTTTAATTCACCATTGTTGATTGCCTGCTCAAGACCTGTCTGTGTGTCAGAGCAAACAGGTGTGTATTCTCCATCATATTTTTTATTAGTGCAACTCTTGTTAATTTCACAACTTGACTCTGCACCACCTAACCACCAAATAAGGCTTTCAGTATTTTTTTCAGCATCTGTTGTTAAATTTATTACACCTTCATAATCGGCGGCATAATTATGCACAATAGTCTGAAATTTAATACCTGCTCTATCTCTCATTCTCTTTGTAAAACTTACAAAAAGAGATTTAATTACATCAGAAGTAGAATCACAGATAAGAGTATTAAAAGAATAACTTTCTATAGCAGATAAAAAGCTTTGATAACTTGAGCCTGTAGCCTTTATTGCCATACCACCAGTTAAAAAAGTTCCTGATGTTTCTTTCAAAGATGCGTTATGCTTCCAAAACACAAAATCATTATCGACTAATTTATCTATTCCACTAACAGTCTGCTTATCTACAAGAGTATCTGAAATAGCACCGTCGTATACTATTTCAATTTTAGATATTCTTATCTTACTTACACCATATACATAAATATCTTTTGTTGCTTCATCATCAGCTGTAATTGTGAAAGTTGCAACATCTCCGCGTACTTGTGAGTCAACTGTTGCGGGATTTGTACCGTCTGAAAAAACTTTAACAGCACTTTGTGTGTCATTAATACAAGTAACTTTAATCTTACAAGGGACAACCAAATTTGCAAAGCATAAAGCCCTACTGCTAGGCTTACCATTTTCATCAATATCTGTACCTTCTCTTACCCCATCAATCCAGCAAGACCAAGGGTTATTACCATCTGAATTATCCTGTAGTATACTGGCTTTTCCACCAACATTTATAATATCAGGAAATGCACTTGCAATAGTAGGTGTTGTATTTCCGGTTCTTGCATTTCCAAAATCATAGAGTTTATTAGATTCAACATTCTTATCTATGCTACGCATATAAGTACACACATCATACAAATCAGTTTTATCTGCATTCTTTGCAACGGTATAAAAAATATCATTTCCTCTTGTACCTGGGCATTTTGCAGAAGCAAGTTCAGCACTTGCAGAGCCGCCACTATTTACTCTATAAAAATAGCATTTTTGTGCATTCTTAAATAAATCTCTATAAGGCTTCATTGCATCATCTGTATATGGATAACCAAATATTTTTAGTGAATTTTTTTCAAATTCTTCTGCTGTTAATTCAATGACTTCATCTTCAACACCCCAATTAAGATTTAATGGCGCAGCACACACACCTCTTTCTCCAAATACAACACCTGCATTTGCTGTTGATATAAAGTTGATATACGCGCCTGGTAAAACCTTATTCTGGGTTACAAAAGTACCTCCACCTAAAGCCATATTTTACACCTCACTCTCTAAAAATTCTTTAAGTAACTGGTCTACTTCGCTAAAAGTATATTTACGATTACCTAATATCGTATTTAACACATCAATGTATTTTAAATACTTTTTACTTGCTGTAATTTGTTCTTTAGAATAACTTGCTTCTGCTTCTATTACAGCTTCGATTGGCTTTTCTTCAGTAGCTTCAACTGAGTTTAATGCTGTAGTTTCCACAGCTGTAGATTTTCTAGTTGCCATTTTTTATCATTCCTTTCTGTATAAGAATTTCCATTTTTTCAACATCATTTTCAACAATGACGAACATATCATAGTTTATTGTTAATGTTAAAACACCATCATAAATATTTGTATCAATACCTTTTCCTAATAGTGGTGCAGAGTCAAGTTCTATAAATTCAAGTGCTTTATACATTCTATCTATAACACTAAAGCATTCTGCTCTATAGTCCTTAGACTTAGGAAAATACTGAATTGCAAATTGATTTTCTCTGTAGTAACGATTTCCACAAAACCTAGTTATTTTAGGATTTATGCACTGAACAAAAAAGCAAGGTTCTTTCAAACCCTGCTCTACATCTTCTGTATAAATGTTGTATTCTTCGCCAAATTCACTATAGAGAGCTTGGCTTATCCCTTTAATAATCTTATTAATCATAACGCATCACCTGATTAAGGAAGTTTCGCACACGCCTTTCAAGTACCGCAGGAGTAAGTTTATCCACTTCTTTTGTTGATATAGTCAACATAAACTTTCCAGGTACCCATTTTCTGTGGTTCACTGTTCTGTGTCCATATTCAACATAGGCAGCATATTCAAGATTATTACTTACGATTACCTTATAACAATTACCTGTACGCGTAATGCTTGATACAGTCCAAGCTCTTTTAAGGTTACCAGTATCAACTGGAGTTCGAAGTTTAGCTCTTGCTAATACCTCAGCACCTAAATCATTTATACAGCGTTCAATCATAGCTTTAGCTTTGATTTCTTGCTTTTCTAAATGTTTTGCAAATTTTTTTAATTCACTAAAATCACATCTACCGGTCTTTGCCATAATTTAACCCCACCTTTCAAATATTTCCAGAGCTACTTCTTGATGGGTTGCATACATAGCAGGTACCCCAGAGCTTTTATAAATGCCTTCGCGATTATTTTGGCTAACAACTATTTTTGAACCAGGTTGTATAGTCAAATCGGGTGACATAAAAAGCTTTATATTTTGTACTTTTTCTTGTACTGTATCATTATTTTTAGTTGTAGGTAATGTGGTTTCAAAAGAAATTCTACAAGGTTGATTTTCAATAATCATCTGCTCAATTTGCCTTGTTTGTTTTGTATCTTCATCTCGAATATTATTAAGCTCGTATACTGAGCAAGTTCCACTGTACAAACTTTCTATATGTTTTCTTGCAGAATTAAAAACACTCATTCTTACCACCTTAACTTTCTAAATGCGATAAGTTCAGCATCTCTATTGCAGAGCTTATCTAATAAAGTAATATATCTTGAAGCTGCACTTGTATTATTATCATAAGTATAACCTACGCTTGTATCTCCTTCAGATATATTACTTATTCTTCCTGCGTTAAAGTCAATGTTATCACAAACATTTTCACCAACGCTAGACTTAGTTCTTAATAGTGTACCTGCTGCCATATCAACGGCAACAAAATAAAGTTCGGGTGGTATAACAGTAATATTACAAAAATTCTTTATATACTGCTCTGTTCCATTTATCGCAAATTGAATAAGCACTAAATCACTATCATTAACATTATAGCCTAATGATTTAAGTTTCTCAGTTACATCACATTCTTTAATCACATAATCACCCTAACTTATGCTTAAAAGCAACAATTCTAATCTGCTTAGGTTCATATACTCTTTCCCAGTTTTGAGCATTAGCAAGCTCTGTTCTAGTAGGTGTTTCAACATTAGCTCTAACTGTGTTAGTCCATCTGATACCTCTTGGATGTAAGATAAACGCACTTCTATTAATAAGATAATCAACACCAGAGCCTTTCTTCTTATCTCTGTCAATCTCTGTCGCTACATGACCTACTGGGTTACCTTCGCCGTAGGCAATAGCACCATCACCAAATAAATATGTTGTGTATACACCATCAGCAACCGGACAGCTATCATCAACAATAACTCGTCTGCCCTGATATGTGTCAAATTCAAGTTCACTAGATGCCTTGACTGTTTCAATCAAATCTAACTTTCTTAAATATGACTTAGTAGCAGAGTGCATAGCAACAGCTGTAAGCTGACTCTGTGCGTCACCAAGAAGCTGACAAGCATCTACAAAAGACTTACCTTCTATAATCTGTGCAGCTGCTGTCTTAGACTTAGAAATATCAAGAATATGGTCTGCAAGAGGTGTAACAGTTTCAGAACTGCCGTTTGTATAAGAACCAAACACGCCATTTAAAATAGCAATAAGCTCTTTCTGCTTATCTCTTGCCCAAAATCCGGCTACTAAGTCACCAATAGCCATCATAGGGTCCTTGCCAGATAATGCAGCAGAAAGGTCTGTTGCTGCCCACATCTTCGCTCTGCGAATAGTTGTTGATACATCTTTGTTTGATGTAATCTTGTTTGGTGTTAAATCAGCATCTTCAATAATAGGCTCTGATTCTCCCTGTAAATCTTCAAAGAAAGGCATATTATGAATTGGTGCTGCCTCACTTGCTAACTTGTTAAATTCCTGATTATTTGTTACTATACCGCTGTTAAAAAGAGCCGATAATTCCATTGTTCTATTTACAACATATGGATTAAAAAGCTCTGGTACAATAACATCACTTAATTTTGTAATTGCCATACTCAATTACTCCTTTCCTATTTTAAAAATTAATTTCTACTCCTGCAGCAGTAGCCATTTCCCTTGCTTGTGCAGGATTTTCTTTTAAAAGTTTGCCCTGTTCTGTTAAATTGAAAGTTTCTTTAGCAAAAGGATTTACTGTACTACCACTGCCCCTAGTTGGCTCATAAGCCGGCTGTGTTTGTTTAAATAAATGGGCCATAGACACATCTTCTTTAAAAGATTTAACAACCTCAGTAATGCCAACAGGTTCACCCTTATCATCAAAGCTAAACTTATCAACTCCACCCTGCTTGTAAATAACATAATCTGGGTCAATTACACCTTCCTTAACCAACAGCTCTTTTACAGCATAACTTTTCTTAAACTTATCTGCTTCCTCTTGAAGGTTTGTAATTGTTGTTTTGTAGCCTGCTATTTCAGTCTGTAAAGCTTCATTGTCTTTATTGTCTTTCTTTAATGCTGTAATAGTGCTATTCGCAGTTTTTAACTGTGTATCTACATTATTTTTTTCACTTTCTAAAGCATCATACTTAGCCTTGCTGACATATTCGCCTGTACTTAAATTAGCCAGTTTTACCTGTTTGTCTTTGTTCTCAGAATTATACGCGTCAATAATTCCTTTAAACTCCTCATACTTTTCACCTAATACTTCCTTCAAAAATAACATATTGACCTCCTTGTTTTTATATGTGGTGTCCCCACAGATATACAGTAGTTTATATCTCCTACTGCAAGAGAATATTAAACCTTTTAAATGTCTTGCTTAGGACGAAAAAAGGAAATAAGCTGTGACACTCATTTCCTTTGCTGACTAAATTATTTATAGTTACATTTATAGTTTTATTTTATTTAACTAGCCCAACGGAACCACATCCTTTCATTAAAAGTTAGCAGAGCTAGTAGGAATCGAACCTACACATAAGAGAGTCAAAATCTCTTGCCTTACCATTTGGCTATAGCCCCATAATTATTTAACTTTTTCAGGCAACAAAAAAGGACAGCTTTAAACTGTCCTAATCTGCTAATTTATTGTGTTTGCTAACTTGCCTGTAACTTTTACATTAAAAAAGCACCTAACGAATGATGTTAAGTGCTTTAGGATGCTTTTCTTGTTCCGTCTGGCAGTATATAATCTTCTAACCAAGCTTCTCCTGTTTCCATATTAACCTTAGCTGTTGCAAATACTGTCCAACCTCTTAAATTTTCTTTTAAATCTGGTCTTGTAGCTGTGCTTTCAAACATATAATGAAGTGTAAATATACCATCATTTATACCCTTTGATACTGGGCTATGCTTATGTTCTTTTAAAAACTCTTTATCAAATACATTTGCAATCTGTCTTAAAGCCAAAATTATTGCTTTTGGTTCTGTAACCATTTAATCACCCCATATTTCTTCATAAAAAATTCTATCGTTATCTGATATTTCATTTTCTACTGTAGATGTACTTGCAATACCATCTTTTGTATAAGCAGATACTTTACCATCAACAGAAACAATTTCAAATTCATCTTGCCAGTGCATCATTTTAGCTACTGATAAATCTGCTTCTGAAGGAATTATGTCACCTATATACGGATGTGAATGGTAATTTAATACACCTTTATGTTTTTCTAATTCTTCAAACAGAGTAGGGGGTATGATGGTAGCACTAGAAGTTCCTCTTATAAGTATATTTTTACCATTGACGGTCACCACTGCGAACTCTACACCTGTTTGCCTTGAAAGTAAACTCAAATCCTTTATAGTAGGACAGCTGTCTAAAGCAAGACTATCTCCCGCTTTCTGTAAACTATTTAAGTAGTTCTGAATATTTTCAGGTATGTATTCAGGCTTAAGAGGAGATAACTTATCACCTGATGCTTTTACTGTACCTAAGTTAATTATATCATCATTATTTGCACTTGTAAACTTATCATTACTAACAAATTTTTCTTTCCAATCTGTGTATGACATATCATCAATATAGATAGTCTTACCAGTTTCAGGGTCCCTTGCAGCTCTTTTTCTACCTTGCTTAAGTAGTTCGTCTGTGACTTCCGGTATTGTAGTACCTCGGCATCTAGGATGAAAAGGTGGTGCTGTTATCCCTATTTCAAAGTCATCTCTATTAAAGATTTTACTATCCATATCAGCACACATATCACAAGTTTTACCATCTAGTGTTTCTAATACCCTATACTTTTCAACTCCTAATTCATCGTAGCTGTCCATTTCTGCCCTTGTACATATCTGGGCTGTTTCTGTACGAATAAGAGTATTGCAAGCTGATTGGGCTACATTGCTTTCATAACTTAGTTGTCTTGCAAGCTTTTTAGGGTCTGTACCTCTAACGCACCAATCTGTTAATGCTTGTTGAAGTTTATTTGTCAATTTAGGTCTGTAAGTACCCCATATTCTTTCAGAGAAGTTTGTACCGTCAATAGCCCAAGGCTTTTCAAGTATCAATTTAAGTCTGCGTTCATCTACTTGTGCAAAACTAAATCCCACGCCAATACCTTTTTGTACTTCAAATGCCGTTCTGTAATAAACATCTTTATACACATTTGATAGCGTTTGTGTGACATTTTCTGTAATATCGGCAAATGCTTTATCACAAAATAACATCATTTGCATTTTAATAGCATCAAGTCTAGTGATATGATATTTTGCACTTGCGTTTTCAAGTTCTTTGTCCCAATTTCCCAAATAGCTGTTAGCATAGCCTTTTCTTATGTATTCTTCAACATCCCATCCAAGTTCTTTTAGCTCTTTATTTGTAATAGCTTTTTTGGCTTCGGCTAAAGTCATATTGTTATTATCAGCAAAACGCTTTAACCAGTATGTAATGTCTTTATCAATTTGAATAATCGCATCATCTATTAATTTCATAGACTCAGCTACACACTTTTGAGCTTCTGCATTGGACCTTTCTTCTAAAGCTTTAAATCTTTTAGCCCAATATTCATTATTCTTCATTATTCTTCCTCGCTAGTTTGTGGAAAACCGTAATCGCCTATTTTTTCATTAGTTTCTTTTTTTAATTCAGCAATTTCCTTTTCAGCATCGTCAACCCAAGGATGATTTTGAAGAATGGTCTTCTGTGAAATAATGCCTGTGCTTTTGGATGCAATATCTGCAAGTTCAGTATCATTCGTGATGCTATTTCTTGTCCATACTTGGTTAATTTCATTACACTGTATATTTGCGTGTCTGCAAATAGCTCTTACAAGCTCTGCAAAACCTAATCTAAATTCTGTTTCAGTAAGTCCACTTTTCAACTCTAACAAAGAATATAAATACTTTAAAGCTACACCACTTGCGTTGCCAAAATTCGATGGTTCAGGGTCTACTGCCTGTCCCTGTTCAAATATTGCCTTACGGGATATGCTCAATAATTCTTTTCTTGCTTCAACCGGTATGTCTATAGTAAGTGTTTTTAAATCACCTTTACCATCAATATTTTCGTCTAGCTTAATGGTTTTGTATTTCTTTAAATTACCGAGAAATTCGCTTAAACTTTCACCCGCATAGCCACTTAGAATAAATATAATCTCTTGAATATCTTCTAAATCGTTTATAAAGCCACTGTACACTTTGTCATAAGTATCAATATGTCCCTTTATAGGCTCTAAGTCACTTGTATGATTATCGTTGTTGGCAAAACTTATGAAAGGAACTTGACCAAAATTATGATTAAGTACATTTGTATATGCCCTTGGAATATCAAAACCAATAGGGTATCTTGCAAGCTCCATAAGTCTATCAAGTCCTTCATTTACATATCGTTTATATGTAGCACACTCAGTTTCAGTCCATATCTCGTAAACCATATAATGTCTGCCGGTTTCTTCTTCTAATTCCATATACACTCTTAAAACACTTATGAGCTTCTTCTCTAAATCGTTATTATAGACTGGAATTATTTCTTTGCTGTCTATAACTGCCCATCTAAATCTATTTTTATCATCAATCCAATAATGAACCCAAGCTATACCGGCATTTGCAGAATTAACACATAGCTTTTTACAGTTTTTTGCGTAGGCATCGCCTAAAACAGACTGAATGTATTTATTACTAGAGCTATTACCTATATCAATCACGGGTGGGTATGTAAACATATAGCCTGCTTTTTGATTAACAATCAAGCTATAGAAACTGCTACAAATTCTATTGTCTGCATTTCTTACAGCTTCTGTTTCTGCATCTTTTTTCTTACCAAAAAGAATATCGTTTTTGTTTCTGTAATACCTTTCAGCTATTGTTGCTTTAGAAACAAAATTGCTATGCCCTAAAGTATATTTTTTTATAAGCTCAATAGCTACAGTCAAGTCCATTTTATCACCTCATCATTTTAAGAATTTTATTCCAGTTTTATTTCTCATATAATCGCGAAGAGCGTATCTTACTGCATCTATGCTGTGATTATCTCTGTCAGGGTAATCAGATTTAAAATTATCATTACTATCTTTTTCATACTCATAACCTAGAAACTCTCTAGCTGTATTAGGGCATCTTTCTTGGTCAATTACAATTTCTTCTAAATCTTGTAAAAATTTAATACCATAATTAACACTATCCGGACCCTTTTTTACACCTTTTATATTTAAGCCTAAAGCTTTAAATTCTGCTATTGTTCTTGGCTCTGCACTATCACCCATTACCAGACAATTATCTTTATTCTGTCGCATAATAGCATCAACGGCTAGCCTATTTGACAGTCCAACTTTATGTATTTCAAAGAATATATATAATCTTCTTCTAGTTCTATCAAAATGACATTCTGTATAGTGGAGTGGGTCAACAGCATATCCGAAGTCAACAGCTCTTTTTATATGGTCAAAATTATTTACTTCATCATTTGATATTTTTCTAATTGTAATATTAGTAAATATTTCTCCACCTGTTCCTCTTACCTCACCTAAATATTCGTGAGCATAGGCATCATAATTGACGGCTTTTAAATGCTCGGCTTCAATAAAAAACTGTTCACCAAGCCATTTTTTAGGTACTGTTAAATAACTACTGTGATGTACAACTCTGTCTTTTCTTTCTTCTAAAATTTCATTATTTACCCAATTTCTCTGTGACCTGGGCGGATTATATGAATAAAAAACAACAAAATTTTCGCCACCTCTCATGAGAGACTGATTTATTGTTCTTATTTCTTCCATTCCATTGAATTCATCAACTTCTTCGTACCATATATATTTACAATAACCTGTTTTAAATTTTGTAGATTTAATTTTTTTAGGCTTATCTGCACCTCTAAAAATTATTCTTTGCTTGCCATATACAAGCTCTAACGGACTAAGCTTGACTTGCCAGTATTGTTCAACACCTAATACTTGTATAGCCCATAAAAGCTGTTCAAACACACTATCTTTAAGATATTGTCCTACCTTTCTTATAGCTACTGCATTAGCGTTACTGTCACTCATCATTCCTAGCACAATTTCTATACTCGTAAATGATGATTTTGTACTGCCTCTGCCGCCTTTGAGCCAATAATGAGTATATTTATTAGCTTTAAGACAATTATGAATATTATAAAAGGATGGTGCAATTAAGCTAGATAACCTAGCCATTTGCATCATCCTTTGGTATATCATCTGTTATCACAACTTTAGCGTTCCCGTCAACTTCAAGCTTATCTGTAAACAAGCCGTATCTCTTACCAAGTAACTCCGCCGCTTTAAGTTTCTCTTTTTCATCTGGCTTTTTCTGCACAGCTCTCGCCTCGGAATATCCATCGCCTATACCCTCAACAACGATTACTTCAGCGGAAGACACACCTCGTAATACACTAGTCAGGTATTCCATAACCTCTTCTGCACTTGCTATCTTTTTTGAGCTAAGCTCGGCCAGTTTTCCATCAACATATTGTCTAACGCTAGCCTTTGCTAAAAGCTTGTTTGCTAAAACACCCGCAGATTTATTATTTTTAACATTAGGATACGCGGCCATATATGCTCGAGTACCATTGCAATCTATAAGCCATTCATCTGCAAATTTCTTTTCTTTTGGCGTCATAGAATCACCTGCCTTTCTTATTAAACATAAAAAAAAGACTAAACAAGAAGTATATAGGGATTTAATTTATATAACCTACAATAGGTAGTGATATTAAATATATATCATAGCCAACTATATTGCAGGCCGTCTCGTTTAGTCTTTTAACATTTTATATTATATCATAAGTCATATGTGGCTTAAAATGGCTTCTTTCGCTTTTTGAGAAATATTTTTAAGTGCTTTACCATGAAGCCTAAGTGTCCATCGATAAGAGTGCTCTAATAGTAATGCAATTTCTTCCCACTTCATTTCATATATATATCGTGCTTCCAAAATCTGTCGTAAGTCTTCATTATCAAGCAAGTTAATAGCTTCTTGAATCAGAAGTCTATCTCTTTTTATTTGCTCAATTTCTTTTTGTATATCTTCCTCCATAACTATAATTGCAGTAGAACAATTTTCGATTTTACTTGATACTGTCCTTGTATATGCAGATGCTTCTTTTATTGTTGCTGTAACAGAATACTCCAAATCTCTATAATGCTGAATTTGTTTCTGTTTCAACTTAATACGCTGCTCATAGTGCTTACATCTATTAAGAAAGTTCTTTGGGTCTTCTGTCAGTTCTGTTAACTGTTCTAATGTCACTACACTACCTCCTTTATTCTTGCTTTTAATGCTTCAAGCAAAGCATTCTGCCTTTTATCCTTTTCCGTTAATACTTGGTCGAATACCCACATATCAGCCGTATTCTTCATAAGTAAATGATGTATCAAGACAGTCTCCTTCTGCCCCATACGATGAACTCGCTTATTTGCCTGCTGATAAAGCTCTAAGCTACAAGGTAACCCATACCAAATCACAATATGTCCGCCGAACTGTAAATTTAAACCGTGTCCAGCACTTGCTGGGTGCGCTAACAGCAAAGGTATGTTTCCTGCATTCCACTCTTTAACTGCCATATCTTTTTTAACATCAACAGCCTCTGGATGCCTCTCCAGTATTCTGTCGCGTTCGTGTTTATAAGAATAAAACAATAAAACTGGTTGTCCATTAGCTTCTTCAATTAAAACATCTAAAGCGTCAAGCTTTTCATTATGTAAAAGCTTAGTATTTCCGTTTTCGTCATAAGCTGCTCCTCCTGCTACCTGTAACAGCTTGTTTACCAATATAGCGGCTGAGCCCGCGTCAATATCTCCGTCTGCGTAAGGTAAAATCATATCTCTCTCTAATTTTTTGTATAAGTCCATAGTAGCCTTTGAGGTTTCTATCTCATGCCTAATATCAAGGCGCTCTGGAAGCTGTAAAAAATCCGCTGTTTTCATACTTATACATAAATGACCAAGCTTTTGATAAATTTCCTCTTCTGCACCGTCTTTAGTCTTCCAAGAAAATATTGTTGTCGCATTCCTTTTGTCTGGTACAAACCATTTTTCTCTATAACTTGTTATCGTTTTGCCGAGCGTTTCTCCACCGTCAAGCAAATACATCTGAGACCATAAATCCAGTAAGCCGTTAGGCGAAGGCGTTCCAGTAAGTCCTACAATCCTTCTAATATAAGGTCTTACCTTTTTTAAGGCTTTAAACCTCTGGGCTTTGCTGGATTTAAAGCTCGACAACTCATCAATAACAACCATATCAAAAGGCCATTTCTTTTTATAGTGTTCTACAAGCCATTGAACGTTCTCGCGATTTACAATATATAGTTCGGCGTCTTTATCAAGTGCATTAAGGCGGCTCTCTTTATTGCCAAGCACCAAAGAAATTGTAATGTGTTTCAGATGGTCCCACTTTTCTACTTCAGCCGGCCAAGTCTCTATTGCAGGTTTAAGTGGCGCAATGACTAAAACCTTTCTCACCGAAAAATAATCATAGACTAAACGCTCTATCGCTGTAAGAGTTATAGCTGTCTTTCCCATACCCATATCCAACAATAAACCAAGTTCAGGTTGTTCTATTATTTTGTCAATACAATATTGCTGGTAATACTTAGCTTCAAATTTCATTTTCTATTCTCGCTTTCAAATCTTCCATACTATTGATACACCACACTTTACAGTCGAGTGCTTCTAACACTCTCGCAATTTTCTTCTGCCTCTCACTCAAGCCATTTTTTCTACCAGGCCTTTTCAGTTCAATAAATATCACTTTTCCACCAGGTAAAATACAAATCCTATCTGGAACACCTGTTTCACCCGGACTTACCCATTTAAAAGCTTGACCACCTAAAGACTTGATGTATTTTCTCACTGCTTGCTCTAATGTACTTTCAAGCATATTTATCTCCTTTTTTCAGTCGTCAGCAGTTACAGCAGTAAAAACCTATAAACTTTTAAAATTAAGATTAGAGAATAAATATTAAGCATTTATATTGTATTTAATTCTCTATTTTTATTTTTAAAACTTATATATAAAAAGCTGCTGTAACTGCTGATAATCTTTTCTAAGCCTTCTATACACTGACCTAGAACTATCAGCTGAAGCGTCAGCAAGTCATTTTTATCTGCTGACTCTGCTGACGCTTAAATCAGCAGTTACAGCAGAAAATTTGATTTGCTGACAAAACTGCTGACAATAAAATCTTAAGAAAATTTATCTCGTACAAAGGCTCGTTGCCTACCATAAATACCACAATTAACAGAACTGTAAATTTTCCAACCAGGTACTTGCCTAAGTATGTTGTTTATCTCTCGCGCCTGCATTGGAGTAAATCCTTTTGGGTCACCTCTAAAAAGTTCTTGCCATATTTCTATAGCGCATACGCGGGTCCTCACTTCGGTACCTTCTTCCATTTCTCCGAAGCCACCACTCAAAAACAACAGCCTTTTATCAAGTTCCATAGTATCCCAATTTTTAGGCAATAACATATTTAAGAAATTCTCTACAAGCCCTTGCTTGCCATTCATTTCTGTATGCTCTTCCTGTACCCTGCGAGCCATAGCCTCAACTTTTTCACTGAGGTACCATATCTCACCAGCTTTATACCTTATAACGGCCTCAGCCCAAATTTGGTCTACAATTTCTTCCGTTAAAGCACTGCCAAGTTGCTTTCCTTTCTCTGTAACAACCACTGGCCAGAAACGTCTGCCGCCAGTTGGGTCTCTTAAAAATTCAGCATCATTAGTTGTGCCAAAAAAGGCACACTGCCTAGGGTGCTCCTGAGTTCGGCGCGCGTATGCTGCTCGAAAGCTGTCGGTCTGTTTAGATGTAAACTGCTTAATCTGTTCAAGCTCAGCTTTGCGTGTAGCAGCCATTTCTCCCATCTCAATTATCCAATGCCCTTGCAACTGCTCATAGGCATCTTTACCCGTTACAGTATAAAGTGAATCGGAAAACCAAGATTTACCAAGTTTTGCAAGAGTAGTTGATTTTCTGCAACCCTGAGGGCCCACTAATACAAGTATGTGGTCATGCTTGCAGCCAGGTGAATATATTCTTGCTACTGCACCGATTAAAGATTTACGAGTAACTTCTCTTATATACTCGTTATCCTCTGCGTCAAGGTAGTCAATAAATAAAGTATCTAGCCTGTTTAGCCCGTCCCATTTAAGGCTCTCAAGGTATTCTTTGACTGGATGTCTCTTACAAGACAGCATGGCAAGCTCAACAGCATCTCTTACTTTTACATTACTTACTATTTTATAAGTTTGCTCTAAGTGTCTTCTTAAGCCCGAGTCGTCTGAGTCCCCCCAGCAGTCACTTGTTCTCATTGCGAACTTTTCCCACGGCAAATCTCCGCAGACAATAGGTCGCTCCTTAAAAGCATCATAATAATACTTACCCTTAAGGTTAGGGTCATTTAGCATAATTAGATACGCATTGTCAATGGTTGCAGCAAAGTCACCTTTTGAATTCATCGTCATTTTACTAAGCCAATCTGTATCAGCATCTTCAGACTCGTCCCACTGCTCCGATAATTCTTTCAGTTTAGTAAGTGCTAAATCGTTTCTTACTGCTACATCGGCAATTGCCATATCTGACATCGCTTTATATGATGGCATACGATTAACTGGCGTGCCGGGTAATATATCCATATCCATATCACCGAAGGTATGCAAGCGAACTAAGTCAAAAGCATTACAAAGCTTACCTCCTATGGGGTCTGTACCATGGTGTGAAAAGGCGAATTTACCATTTTCATATATGACAAGGCCACCCACTGTAGACCCTCCTGTATACGTATATCTGTCTTCACCGCACTTGACGTATACCTCAGGCAAAAAGTTTTCTATTGCGTCTTCGATAGAATACACACGGCAAAAGGCCCCCACAATACCTTTCTTCTCAGTTGGGTCTTCTTGCTTCTTAGATAGCCTTTGTATTATATCCTGTTTTCTGCTTGACACCGGCCACTCTGAAGGGTCTCGCCAATCATGATAACGGCTAAGCTGCTCATCAACATCAAGCCACGGACCATCAGAGACCTCGTAAATATATTCGGCATCAAGTGAAGCACTCGGCCAATACATTAATCTGTGAGGTTCATAGGTTGTATCATCGCACATATCAATACCAATGTCGCTTGCTACGCGTCTTGCGACTGCTGTATATTCATCTGGCGTCACTTGTCTTGATAAAGGAATTACAAGCCTTAGCCTTGGAGCTCTTGGCGTATGCGAATGCGTACTATATAAAACAGCGGCACAGCCTATAACCAGCTCAACAGTTTCCCAAGGATTATCCTTGGGTGTAACATAGTCTAAATCAAGGGTTAACAAGCGCCTTTGTACTATAGCTTCAGCCTTGCGATGGCCACCTTTTAAGCGTCCACCAACAAAGCCTCCGACGTCTTTTATATCGTCTCTTTTAGCTTTAGCAAGAGTTTTATACTCTGCTTGATTTTCGGGTGTCCTTGTAACAATTTGAAGTTTGTCAACAAGGGCACTCCATAATATATCTTCATTTTTCCAATTGACTGATTTTCTTGAGCTACCCGTTGCAATGTTAACCAGTCCATCATATTTTAAGGCAGTCACTGTATAACAACCTTTGCTATGCCCGCATTTTTAATCATACGGTCACACATATTACAAGGTGCCACAGCAATAGAGTCTGTGGTACAAGCAAGGTAAATGGTAGCTCCTTGCATTTCCCTTCTTGACGCACTTATTATAGCATTTTGCTCAGCGTGAACAGCTACGCAAGTACCGTACTTATTCCCGTGTAATATAGCCGCCAATGAGCCTATCGGCTTTTCGTGTGTATCTCTCCAGCATACACCAGCGGTGCAACAATCAGCTTCACCTCTTGGCGCACCGTTATAGCCTGTGGCTATAATCTCATCATTATTGACTATAACAGCCCCATACTTTTTGTGTAAGCAAGTTGACCTCTGAGCAACGGCTCTTGCAATATCTAAGTAATAAGTATCTTTATCTGGTCGCATATACTCACCTCCCAGAAGCACCAAAAGCAGTATTATCTCGTGTGTCGCCCACGCTTTTCACAAATTCAGCAAGCACTATAGGCATTATAACAAGCTGGCCAATTCTGTCGCCAGTCATAACGTAATAATCTTTATTACTTACATTTGAGATAATTGCATGAATTTCTCCCGTATAGCCTGAGTCTATAGGTGGAAGCTCGCAAACAATACCTTTTGAGCTTAAACCGGAACGCGGAAATATAAAACCTGCAAAACCATCAGGTAATTCTAAGCCAAAGCCTAATGGAATCTTAACAGTTTCACCTGGATGTATGTTATAGCTTGATGTAGCGAATACATCAGCTCCTGCGTCATTGTAATGAGCCCTAAATGGTAGTCTGCTTTCTGCTATACCGTAGTCAATGATTTTTACTTTCATATTTTTTGTGCCTCCTCTTTAGTAAGCAACGGAAAATCTTCCTTCAAAATATCAGTTGGAGTTATATTCATCTTAATAGGATTCTTACAACTCATTTTACCCTCCTCACAATAACCGTTCATACAGAATGGACCTGCGTTTGCAAATAAAGCTGGACTAATATTATAAAGCTGCTCCCATATTTTAAGCATTATATAGCGTGTCTCATCTGTGTTTCTGCGGCATACTCTTTGCTGTATCATATGCTTCCACTGAAAAGGGGTAGCACTTATAATAAGCGTATTTCTCATTCCCTGTGGGGCTAAGTATCCCGCGCTATCATTACCACAAATTTCGGCAACATGTGTATATTCTTTCATAGCAAACATATTTGTCAACTTATAAAGTTCTACAACTTCGTCGCCTGCTTCAAGCATTTTATAAGGTACCACAAAATCAGAGCTACCTGAATAGTCGCTATACTGCAAGCTTGCCGACATAAACTTAACTTCATTCTGATGCCTTGTTATCTGAGCTAAAAATCTTCTTGAAGCTCCCGTAATAACTACATTAATAACGCCTAGCTTCTGAAGTGTATAGTGTGGTAAAGCCGCAAGAACCTTAACCGTACTTTTCGTGTAGTCCTTTTCATATAAGTTCATAAAATCATCAAGATTCTTAATATTATGTCCTCTTTGAGTCAATCTCGCAGAACACACAAGCATTTTCTCAGCATTCGCAATTTCATCGGGGTTAAGCACCCTTGTTTCTATTTTTCTCATTAAGTTGCTCCTCCTCAACAATAGCTCTCAACAATATTAAGTAACAAATACTGTCCGTTATTTTTTCATTCCAACGGTCAATATCATAAGTCTGCCCATCTGTACACATATCAGATACAGAAACAAGATGCTTTGAGAGCATACCAAACAACGCCGCTTTCGGTGTCGTATTCATAAGAACAGCGGCCTTTTTAAAAGCTCTTAATCTATCTGTTAGCGCATCTATATTCAAAGTAACCTGTCCGTCAGGTTGTACAAGTAAGTCATCTTCATCAAATACGTCTGCGTATTCAATTCCTTTCTTAACCAATGTGCCTTTACACAAGGTAAGCTGTGTATCAACCACAGCATTAAAGTCTTTCATATTCACAAAATATCAATCCTTTCGATAGTATTCACATTCATAGGCGTCTGCCCTTAAAGGTAATTCTTTGGCCCAATCAATAGTCTCTGACATAATTGCGCCAAGTTCCTTCGCTGAGCTTACACCGATAGGTACTTCACATATAACTTCATCGTGCACGTGAAATACTACAGGAAAACCAGCTTTTTCCAGTCTGTCTATTGCCATAGCAAGACAATCTCTCGCGGTAGCCTGCACCATGTTCTCAACAAGCTTAGGTCCATACGACTCAATACGTCCCCAAGCCCCGGAGGTTTGAAGTGTTCCTTCATAAGTAATATTGCCATCAATAATCGCAGGCTTTACATAGCTAAGCTCACGACCATTAGGCAATACAAGTTTAAGTAAAGGACCTTTTTTATAAAAACCCATTCCGTGTGGAAGTATTGTGGGTTCCTGTGTCTGAATAGTTCTTCTAGCGGCAGCATCTGTATCCCACCAAAGCTTTGTTATGGCAGGATTTGCAGCACGCCAGCTATTTACTAATGGCTTAAGTTCAGACTCCTCAATACCCATATCAAGTGCACCCATTGACTTAAGAGCACCAACACTGCCGCCATAACCGAGGGCAAGCTCAGCGATTTTCCCTTTTTGTCGCATAGGATTTCCTTTTTTTACGCTGCCTGGTGGTAAATGAAACATCTGTTCTGCTGAAGACTCATATATTTTACCGTGGGTATTAAACACTTCCATGCGCCAGCTCTCATTAGCTAACCAAGCAAGCACTCTCGCCTCAATGGCTGAAAAATCGGCGACGATAAAACGACAGCCTAACTTAGGTATAAAAGCAGTACGTATCAACTGAGATAATGTTCCAGAAACATCATCAAAGCACATCTCTAGTGTACCAATGTCACCTGAGCGTACAAGTTGCCTTGCAATATCAAGGTCTCTGTCAGGCATCTTATTTTGAGGTAAGTTCTGCATCTGCACCAAGCGCCCTGCCCAACGACCTGTACGACTGGCACCATAGAACTGAGTTAATCCTCTAATTCTTCCGTCAGTACCAACTGTACGCAACATAGCATTATATTTTTCAGTAGACGTCTTTGAAAGCCCTGCCCTAATGTCAAGCACCTTATCTACAATAGCCATTGCCGCGTCATCTCTGACAGCCTGAATATTCTTTTTATTAAGACTTTCAACCTCTATACCTGCTTTATTCTCTATCCATTCTTTAAGCTGAGAAGTACTCTTAGGGTTTTCAAGTCCTGTAATTTTCTTAGCTTCTTGAAACAATCTATCTTTAATAACTTTATCAATCTCAACTGCTTGTTTAGCAAAGACTCTATCAATTCTGACACCTCTGTCATTTATATGCTGGTCGTGTACCCATAAAGCCTGCTCCGTATCTGTCATATTAAACCTTGAAAGCTTTTTTCTGATAGCTCTCTCAGCTATAACATCTTGACCGTTGTATTCTTTATATAAGTTCCAACGAGCCATATCGTGCTCGGGTAAATTACGTGTACGCTGTCCATTAACTTTAGTAGGCTTGCAAGGGATTGAAAAATACCTTATCAAAGCTTTACCAGTGCTTGATTTTTGCTTATCCGCTGGCAACCCTAAAACGGCACCAACAGCTTCAAGAGAACTCGGAAGACCAAGTTCTCTTGCCATAACGGCTGTGCAACTCCATTGCTCAGGTGGTGTCTGCCTGCCAAAATATGCAGATAAACAAGTACGCTCGAAAGAAGCATTGAAAGCGGTTTTCAAAATATTAGGGTCATAAATTGCTTCTTCTATATCCTTAGGTAATTCATCAATCGTCAAGTCAATTACATTAACAGGCTCTTCATCAAAAGCATATCCAAAAAGCAAAATCTCAAAGTCTAAACTCTCAGCATAGGCATATACGCCACACTTCTGTAGTGATACAGAACTGTAGGTTTCTATATCAATCGCAAGTGTTTTCATAGCTATAATCTCCTTCATGTATTAGAAGTCGAGTAAATCATCCTCTTCATCATCTTCCCAATCATCATCCCAGTCAGCATCTGTAACAACGCCGCCACTCAATGGCTCACCGTCAGACAACTTCATAACCCCATTAAGCCCTGCAGTAAGACCCTTATTACCATTTGTATCATACACATAGAAGTTAAGAATTGCGCGACCATAGCAACCTGAGTATAATTCCTGCACATCTGTAATAGGCGTCTTATCTTTATATACAAGCACGGGCCTGTTCTTTGAGCTTACTGTCATAACATAGCAACCCTTACACTCAGGACCAAACTCGCCCCCGTTAGGTCTCTCACCGTCGCCATCGTGTAGTGTATGCTTGAGGTCTGTAGGAAGTTTCTTACCTGTATACTTCTGAAGATATGCGTTTTTAGCTTCTTCCATAGCGTTCTTAATTTTCTGAAGGGTACCCTTATCAGTTTTAGGGATAAGCAATGTAACGCTGTAAGTTAACTTACCATCCTGTTCCTTTGGTTCAAATAAATTGCAATAACTTAAACGTACTCTACCTGTTGTAATCTGTGTCTTCATAATTTTTAATCTCCTTTAAATATAAAATAATTTGTTAACCTATAAGAGTATATCCTATTAACTCAAAGGCTTGCGTAACAGAAAATCCAGCATTTATTAAACTTGAATATGTATAATATAATTTTGCTGCAAAATCATCAGCGGCCTTACAAGCTTCTTTACCAATAAGTTCTGAAGATTTTTTCACTAAATCTTCTGTAGGAATTTTATAATTGGGCTTAGCTTTAATGTTAATATTAGGCTCCTTAGCGCTATAGTTTTTAGCAGTCTCCGCAATTGCATTGAGTATCATTGTTGGTATTTCGCTTTTAAAAAAATCATCCATATTTGACATTATTTTTAGTTTCCTTTCTACATTAAAATAAATTTGTTTTATTTTTTAAGGGCATTTTCGTCCTTCTCATATGTACTAATTAGCCCTTTATACTTAATCGTAAGACCTATACAGTATGTACCATATAGAGTCCAAAGTGCAATATAGGCTAATATTCTCACTTCTAAATCGTAAGGAAGTATAGATATTATAAATATTGGTATATACCATTTATATTTGTTTAGTAACTTAAGCATTTTTTTTCATCCTTTCTATTCGTCAAAAGCTGTAAGTATAGCATCCTCCAACATTAGCGCCGGTCTTTTATCGGACTCAGGAACTAATGTTGGCTTGCCTTGGGGCTTTATTATTGTATTTCCTGCGATTTCAGCAAAATGCTTTGCCCCAAATTTTTTTTCAAGTTGGGTTAAGGTCAACAACTTTTTTTCATACAATTGGGCCTCTTTATAGCCAGCATCTATGAACGCTTCAACAAATTTACTCTCATCCAAAATTGCTCTATTACTACGACCGGCAACTATTTTCCAGCCTGATATTGGAATTCCTTCGAGAAGAGCTGATTGCACAAGGTCCTCAAGGTCTTTAAGCCAACTCTTAATATCTGCCGCTTTTTCTAAAACCGCACCTGCCTGCTCGGGTGTAATAAGCAGAGGGTCTTCCGCATCATCAAACATTTTAAGATTTTGTTCATAACGCGCTTTGCATTTAGCTTTAGCTCTACAAAACTTACAAGCCTCTTCTGATGGCATAAACTCGCCTTTACCAGCAAAAGCTTGTTTGGCTTTTGGCTTAACCTCATTTTCTGCCCAACTAAGGAGCTCCTCAACAGTAATTTCATCTGTGCTCTGAACACCTGAAAGACGAGGCTGATATATAGTCATTTTGACATTTGTAATGTCATAGAGTGGGCCGTAATACTCAATAGCGCCTAATGCGTATAGCCTCATTTGAGGATTATTAGCAGCGTCTACGCGGTAGCCCTTACCATATTTAAGGTCAATAATTTCAAGGCAACCATCAGAAATAATAACACCATCACTTGTACCAAAACCTTCGGGTACCCACTTTGAAAAATTAACCTTAACTTCAAGCTCTGCAAAAGCATCTGCACAAGTTTCTCGTAACTCTTTGAGCTTGCCAGAAATAAGCTTTGCATAGTTATTCGCATGCTCCTGCATTTCGCTATTATAGAACTTCTGACCATCTTCGCTTTTAGCAAGTGCATCACGCTGATTTTCAAAATCCATCTCAGAAATTTCACCCAGCCAATATCTTGTGGTAAGCTCGGCAAGAGAATGGGCAAGAGTACCTTCTAAAGCGTATTCAGAAGTAACATTTGGAAATTTTAATTCAAGGCGTGCACTCGGTGTACATTTAAGCCATCTTGCGGCCCCGCTTGCTGACAGTAATGCGTGCTTAGACATCAACAGCCACCAGCTCTCTCATTAAAGCTTCATAATCGGCTTCATCTATACCTTTAAGGTTTTTAGCACCGAATTTACTAAATATTTCTCTTAACTCATCAGACTTACCAGCCTTTGAGATTTTTAAAGCCACTGCTCTAACATCTGTCTTACTTATCTTTGTATTTAGCTCTGTATTAATTTTCTCTTTATCTTCTATTTTTTCTTCTGCTTTTGCTTGAGCAGCCACCTTAGAATTTTCCGTTTTTACAGTCACCGTTTTTTTTACTGCTGTTTTTGTAGATTTAGTATCATCGCAAAAGACTTTAAGTTTATTAAGATTATCTTCTGTTAAATCAAGTGTTAACGTAATTTGCATAGTTCTTTATCCTCCTTATATTTTTTCCAATTTTCAAAACGTTGCCGATTTTCTGCTATGCTATAAAAATCATTTGCTTCACTCAGTAGCTGTATAAGAGAATGCCTCTCAATCTCAGCGTTAATCTGAACTTGGTTAGTTTCCATATAGTTTAATTAAGTATCTTAACTCGCTACCAATGAGCTAAAAAAAATAGACATTGCTTCATCACTGGATAACTTATATCTATTTATAATAAAAGCCATTTCGCTTTGAGTGAAAGCTGCGTCATCGCGCTCATTAATCTTAGCGTTAAGTCTTGAAAGACTAAGGCCCATAGCAGAAGCCAAAGTCGACTGAGTATCTTTATTTTTAACCATAACGCTTGCTAATAAAGTCTTATTCATTTTTATCCTCCTTTCTATAAACAAAAATAGCTTTATAGGTTATTTTGTTTCTGTTTACGATATTTATATTAACGCAAAACATTTCATTTGTAAATAGTTTTTTTTAAAAAATTTCAAAAATTTATTTATTTTTTTCGCTATATACGCTATAATTAAGGTAGAAATTAGATTTTAATCACTTTTGGGGGTAATTAAATATGAACAATACAGATACTGGATTTAGAATAAGAGAACGTCGCAGAGCTTTAGATATGACACAAGAAGACCTTGGTAAAAAAATTGGTGTATCTAAGGCCACCATAAATAAATATGAAACAGGTGTCACACTTAACTTACGCAGGCCGACGATTGAAAAATTAGCGGATGCACTATGCACTTCCCCGGAATATTTAATGGGTTGGACATCTAATGCTGTACGTGTACATACTAATAACGGTATTATTGGTCAAAATTCTGGTACCATAATTAATAAAAACTCCGAAAGAACACTCTCAAAAGAAGAAATAGAGCTCTTGCGTATTTATAACTCGCTCGATGTTAAAGGTCGTATAGAACTTCTTATGACAGCTATGCGCCTTGAGGAGGCTCAATAATGAGTGTAAAAAATTTATGGCTCAAAGAGGATATTATAGTAGCTTATGCTCTTTACTGCATTACACCGCTCAATAAAATAAACCCTAATAATAAATTAATAAAACAAGTAGCTGAACTTTGTAATAAATCAGTAGCTTCATTCACAATGCGTATGCGAAACTTTCAATATTTAGACCCTTTGGCAAATAAAAATGGTAAAAAAGGTCTTTCTCATGTTGCCAAAACTGATAAGCAAATATTTGAGCAATTTAAAAATGATTGGGGTAATTTAAGTACCGAAGCTGAGAATATTACAAAGCTTAATATATTCGACGGTACTCCTGAAAAAGGAGCAAAAAAACTTTCAAGCCTTACTGACCGTAGCAAAGTTAACCTAGAGAGAACGGCCTTTAGAAAATATGTTGAAGCCGCATATAATAGTAAATGCTGTATTTCAGGTATGGAAATTTCAACACTACTAAGGGCCAGCCATATTAAACCATTCAATAAATGTAAAAATACAAATGAACGCACAGACCCGCGCAATGGTCTTTTGCTTAATGTTCTTTATGATAACGCTTTTGACAAAGGGCTTATTACAATAACTAAAGACTATAGGATATTGGTATCAAACCTAGTTAAGAAATATGATTATAATACATTTACAAAAAATTTAATTATTAATCTTGAAGGTAATAAAATAATATTACCAAGAGATTGTTACCCATTGCCTGAATACTTGGAATATCATAATGACATTGTATTTAAGCAATTATAATTTTTAAATAAGAAGGAGGTTAATTATGAGAACTGCTTTATATGCTAGATATAGCGCCGGGCCTCGCCAAACAGACCAAAGCATTGAAGGGCAAATCAGGGTGTGCACAGATTACTGTAAACAGCATGGCCTTACCATTACTGAAATATATGCGGACAAGCATATTTCAGGTAAAACAGATGAGCGCCCTGAATTTCAACGACTTATTGCTGATAGCAAAAAGAAGAAATTCGACGCTGTTGTAGTCTACAAAACCGACAGATTTGCGCGTAACAAATATGATAGTGCTATCTACAAAAGACAACTTAAAATAAATGGTATAAAAATCTATTATGCTGCTGAAACAATTCCTGATGGACCTGAGGGTATTATTCTTGAGTCTTTAATGGAAGGCTTAGCAGAATACTATTCAGCTGAACTCTCGCAAAAAATTAAAAGAGGATTGCACGAAAGTGCATTAAAATGTAAGATAATAGGAAATACTATTCCTTTAGGCTATTGTGCTTCAAAGGATAATACTTTTGAAATTGACCCTGAAGGGGCTAAAATTGTTCAGTCGATTTTTGAAATGTATATCGCAGGTGAAACAAACGCTACAATTTGTAGTCGGCTTAATAGCTTAGGACTTAAAACAAGTCGCGGCAATGCTTTTAACAAGAATAGTATTAACCGCATTATATCAAATGAAAAATACATAGGTATCTATGAATCAGCGGGTGTTCGCATTGAAGGTGGCATTCCTTCTATTATTTCTAAAGAAACTTTTTACCTAGCTCAAAAAGAAAAGGAGAAGAAACATGTGGGAAAATCAAAACGTCAGCCCCGTGCTGAATATCTATTAGCGGGCAAGCTATATTGTGGCCACTGCAAAAAGCTCATGACCGGTGTGAGTGGTACAGGAAAATCTGGTAAAAAATTCCACTATTATTATTGTCAAACTGTCAGAAAAAAGGGACATTGTAATAAGACACACGTAAAGGCTGATTATATAGAGAACCTAGTTGTTAAAAAGACCGTTGAGTTTTTAATGCACCCTACGCTTTTAAAAGATATTTCTCATAAGATATTAATACTTCAATCTGAAAATAGTACCCGTAAAGATGATATTGCGTACTTCAATAAAAAGCTTCAGGAAAATAAAAAAGCAACAGATAATATTATCAAAGCTGTTGAGAAAGGTTTGGGTACTAATTCTTTGCTTGAGCGCCTTCAATCTTTAGAATCTGAAAAAATTGCTATAGAAGGCGAACTTGCATATTATAAATCAACTGACTTTGGGCTGTCGGAAGAGCAAATTTATTTTTTCTTAGAGTCATTTTTAAAACTTGATGATAATTGGGAAGATTATAAACGTAAAATAATTAGTTGCTTTATTAATAAAGTTTTAATCTATAATGATAAATTAATTGTATACTATAATATTAAAAATTCTAATGACCTTGAATATAGCGAAATTGATATTGATAAACTTAATGACATAATTAAGCCCTCAGTCGAGCAGCATACGTGTTCGACTGAGGGCGCATATAGTGGAGATGAGGGGAATTGAACCCCTGTCCGAAAATCCGTCGGTCAGGACTTCTCCCATTACAGTTTATCTTTTAACATTCCCTCGTTATAACGCCGACAAACAGGCTTTATACCTCAGTAGCTTCATAAAATCTTTCCTCTACTCAAAGCTTTGTAGAAAAAGTGCCTCACCGAGTCGACACCAAACACCTAGTAGGTGAGAAGACTAGGGTTGATGAGCAGCAACTTAGGCTGCTAACGCAAAATTATTTTTGTCGTTTATTTTTAAAAGTTTTGGGTTTTTAAAGAATTACCCATTTCTAATGGCTATCCCGACTTTCAAAATCCCCGTCGAAACCATTGCATCCCCATAAGTGTTGCTATATTATTATAATATATTACAGCCAAAAGTCAACTGAAAATTTATTACAAATATAGCAACATATTATCATTTATCTATTTTATTTACCAAAAAGTTTCTTCTTCTTAGGAGCATCTCCCTTAAATTCGTGAAGAAGTTCTTTCTGTTTTTCTGTTAAGCTCTTTGGAACTGTAACCTTAATAGTTACATATTCGTTACCTCTAACATTGGCATTTCTTACATTGTAAGAGCCCTTTCCTCTCAAGGTAACCATATCGTTTGGCTGAGTACCTGCCTTAACAGTATATTTTTCATCGCCGTCAATAGTTGGAATTACAATTTCTGCACCCAAAGCGGCATCAATCATACTGATTTCAACAGTTACATAAATATCATCGCCATCACGAGTAAATATATTACTTGGCATTACGCTAATAAGTCCGTATAAGTCGCCATTTCCGCCACCATTTTTACCCGGACCGCCAAAGCCTCTCTTTCTAAGGCTTTGACCATGTGCAATACCCTTTGGAATATCAAATGTAATTTCCTTATTCTGTCTAGTGTAACCATTACCCTTACACTTAGGACACTTCTCTTTTATAATTGTGCCTTCGCCATGACAATGTGAACAAGTTCTCTGTGTCTGCATTCTACCAAAAGGAGTTTGCTGTACAACAGTTTCCATACCACTACCATGACAGTAAGAACAAGTTTCAGGAGAAGTACCAGCCTTTGCACCTGTACCATGACAATCTGAACAAGTTTCATAAACAGGTACAGTAACTGACTTCTGACAGCCCTTCATAGATTCTTCAAATGTAATAGTAATATTTACTCTTGAATCTGCACCCTGCTGTGGAGCATTGTTTCTGCGTCTTCTTGATGAACCACCGCCGAATATATCGCTAAAGCCACCACCAAATATATCTCCGAAAATGTCGCCCATATCAGAGAAATTACCTGTGAAGCCACCACTAAATCCGCCGCTGCCCATACCGCCATTTTCAAAGGCACTGTGGCCGTATTGGTCATAAGCGGCACGCTTTTGGTCATCACTAAGAACTTCATAAGCCTCATTGACTTCCTTAAACTTTTCTTCAGCCTCTTTATCCCCAGGGTTTGCGTCTGGATGATATTTTTTGGCCATTTTTCTATAAGCCTTTTTTATTGTACTAGCATCTGCACCCTTTTGTATTCCAAGGACTTCATAATAATCTCTTTTAGATGCCATTATTACACCAACTTTCCCTTTTTATTAACCAAGCATTATCCTATGAAAATGCGACCTGACAGATAAGCTGTCGGATTTATCACTTTTGTTATATTACAGCAAAGGGAGCCAATGCTGCCACCGGCTCCTTTGCTATTATTATATTGCAAGGATTAAAAACTATCCTTTAATTAGTTATCAATTACATCATCTGCACCAGGATTTGCTCCACCCTGAGCACCTGCCTGCTGCTGAGCCTGCTGTGCCTGCTGATACATCTGAGTTGAGAATTCCTGAACAGTCTTGTTTAAATCTTCACAAGCGTTCTTTAATGTTGTAACATCAGTTTCGCTCATTGTTTCAGCCTGTAAACCTTCGTTTACCTTTTCAAGATTTTCTACCTGAGCATTAATCTTAGCCTTGTCAGCTTCGTTAATCTTATCGCCTAATTCGTCAATAAGCTTCTTAGTCTGGAAGATAAGGCTATCTGCTTCATTCTTAACATCTACAGCTTCCTTACGCTTCTTATCCTGTTCAGCATACTGTTCAGCTTCCTTAACAGCCTTATCAATTTCTTCATCACTTAAATTAGTGCTTGAAGTAATCTTGATATTCTGTTCCTTACCAGTACCTAAGTCCTTAGCAGTTACAGTTGTAATACCGTTTGCATCAATATCAAATGTAACTTCAATCTGAGGGATACCTCTTGGAGCTGGAGCAATACCATCAAGACGGAAACGACCTAAGCTCTTGTTATCTCTTGCAAGAGGTCTTTCACCCTGAACTACATTAATATCAACAGCTGTCTGGTTATCTTCATAAGTAGAGAATACCTGCTTCTTGTTTGTTGGAATAGTAGTGTTTCTAGGAATTAATGGAGTAGCTACACCACCAGCAGTTTCAATACCTAATGTTAAAGGTGTTACATCAAGAAGAAGAATATCGCCAGCACCTTCATCACCAGCTAACTTACCACCCTGAATAGATGCACCGATTGCAACACATTCATCTGGGTTGATACCCTTAAATGGTTCTTTACCCATAATCTTCTGTACTTCGTCCTGAACAGCTGGAATTCTTGTAGAACCACCAACAAGGAGAACCTTATCAATCTCACTTGCGTCAAGGTCTGCGTCCTTTAAAGCATTCTGAACTGGTACAATAGTTGCGTCAACCAAGTCGTGAGTTAATTCATCAAACTTAGCTCTTGTAAGTGTAACATCAAGGTGCTTTGGACCTGTAGCATCAGCTGTGATGTAAGGAAGGTTGATGTTAGTTGTAGTAGAAGAAGATAATTCCTTCTTAGCCTTTTCAGCTGCTTCCTTAATTCTCTGCATAGCCATCTTATCAGCACTTAAATCAATACCGTTAGCAGTCTTAAATTCTGCTACAAGGTAATCCATAACTCTCTGGTCGAAATCATCGCCACCTAAGTGGTTGTTACCGCTTGTTGCAAGAACTTCGATTACGCCATCACCGATATCAATGATAGATACATCAAATGTACCACCACCTAAGTCATAAACCATAATCTTCTGTTCTTTTTCGTTATCAAGACCATAAGCAAGGGCAGCAGCTGTAGGTTCGTTGATAATTCTCTTTACATCAAGACCTGCAATCTTACCTGCATCCTTTGTAGCCTGTCTCTGGGCATCACTAAAGTAAGCTGGAACTGTGATAACAGCTTCCTTAACTTCTTCGCCAATATAGCTTTCAGCATCTTTCTTTAACTTCTGAAGAATCATAGCTGAAATTTCCTGTGGAGAGAAACCCTTACCATCATAGTTGAACTTGTAATTTTCGCCCATATGACGCTTAATAGAAATTACTGTACCATCAACATTTGTAACTGCCTGTCTTTTAGCAGTTTCACCAACTAATCTTTCGCCACTCTTTGTAAATGCTACAACTGAAGGAGTTGTTCTAGCACCTTCTGAATTAGCAATAACAGTAGGCTGGCCACCTTCCATTACAGCTACACAAGAGTTTGTAGTACCTAAGTCAATACCAATAATCTTACTCATAAACCATATCTCCTTTTTTAAATTCTTTCAAAATATACGACTTTTTTATATGTCAACTGGGTTAGTTTGCCACTTTAACCATACTTGGTCTGATGACCTTGTCCCCAAGTGTATAACCTTTTTGGAAAACTTCAACAACAACATTTTCGTCACAACTTTCGTCATCAACATGCATTACTGCTGAATGAACATTAGGGTCAAAAGGTTCGCCCTTTGAAGGGATTTCCTTAACACCTAAGTTTTCTAATATTTCCATAAACTGCTTTAATATCATTTCAACACCCTTGTACATTGGGTCTTCCTTATCATCAGCAGCTTCAACAGCTCTTTCAAAGTTATCAATAACTGGAAGTAACTTTTCAACAGTATCTCTGACACCGTTTGAATACATTGCTGTCTTTTCTGAATTACTACGCTTTCTGAAGTTTTCAAATTCAGCAAGCTGACGGATATACTTATCTAAGTTGTCCTTTGCCTGCTTCTGAGCTTCTTCAAGCTTTTCTTCCATTGTAGGCTCTTTGTTTTCTTCAACAGTTTCAACAGTTTCTTCAGTAGTGTTTTCTTCTTTCACTTCTGTGTTTTCAACTGTTTCCTCTGTCTGCTCCTGCATCTTTTCCTTATCCATCATAACCTCCGTCATCTTCCTCCAACAAACCATTACTCATAAAATTGTCAAGTGTTTTAACTATTTCATTAAGTACAGATACTGTCTGACTATAATTCATTCTTGTTGGACCAACAATACCAATCCTGCCTATTGAGTTGTTACCGAATTTATAATTAGCTCTTATAACACTACAATCCTTTAATTCTTCAATAGAGTTTTCATTACCTATAAGAATTTGTACCTTGTCAGCCGGATTATCTTCATTACCCAAAAGAGAAACAAGCATTTCCTTTTCTTCAAAGGTCTGGAAGATGTTCTTTATTTTATCTAAGTCATTAAATTCAGGGAAACCTAACATATTTCTTACACCACTTGTATATAAGTGAACATCTCTGTTATGTCTTAAATCTGAAATAACAACTTTTAAAACCTTAGCTATTGTTTCCTGATATTCAGGAAATACATCAAATACAGCAGCAGCAAATTCTCTATTTATTTCCTCTAAAGAAACATTACTTATTAAAGAATTAATAGATTTAGAAATCTGAGCCAATGTATTTGTATCTGGCATAGTCTTTATTTTTATAACACTATTTTTAACTGTGTTATCACTTGTTACAATAACGGCAACTATTGACCTTTCATCTACCGGCACAAGCTGTATATGCTTTACCTTTACCTGATTGTCAACAGGTTCCGAAACAACAGCTGTATAATTTGTAAGCATTGAAATAGCCTTCGCTGTCTGTTGCATAAGATATTCAATCTTAGTAACATTGTAATTAATAGCTTTTGCTAAATACTCAGCCTGACTTCCACTAAGTCCTGAAGAACTCTGCATCATATTATCTACATACAGTCTATAGCCTTTATCAGAAGGTATACGCCCTGCAGAAGTATGAGGCTGTTCAATAAGACCCATTTCTTCCAAGTCACTCATTTCATTCCTGACAGTGGCTGGGGAAATACCCAAATCATACTTTTTTGCTATCGTTCGTGAGCCAATAGGCTCTGCTGTTTCGATGTAATCAGTAATAATTGCTTCCAATATTTTAAGCTTTCTATCACTTAGAGCCATTTTACTCACCACATTTCTTTTTTGTTAGCACTCTATTAGTGTGAGTGCTAACCTTTGATAATAAGATACCACAATCGTTAAATATTGTCAATAGATTTTAGCAATATTTTTTAACAATTTTTATATAAATTCCTCATCAAAACTTGTTGATTTTTGAAAGTTCCTTTTTATAGATTAATACAGTTAAAACTCCTTATATTTACTGGTATTTTTTATGCTTAAAAAGCCTCCTAACAAATACCTACCTTAAATTTGACTTGTTAAATAAGCCATCTAATTTATCTTTTCGGTTCAATATAAAAAGTTCTCGGATTATTATTTCCGAGAACTTAATTTTTTATTTGTCCCATAGTATAAATGCACCTATTGCTATGACAATTATTGCAAAGAAAAATATATTTCCGCTTATAATTTTTCCTATTAGCAACCCTGCTCCAAAAGCAATAAGTCCTATGGCCAACATTTGATTTTTAAAAGATTTATTGCATCGCATATAAAACACCCCGTTTTATTCTATGCAAATGTAATCTTCTATTTGATATAACTTATCAATCCTGTGATAAAAAAACTATTAAAATGCCTTTTTTAACACTTATTGAAATATTATCTTCTGTTGCTACATTACTTATACCCAATGTTGAACCTATTGTCATAGTAGCGTCATTAAGGGCATATTCCAAATTTACAGTAGTTACACCCTCTGCAGTTGTAGTTAAAGGTATTAAAGATACTGTTTGTCCCCTATGGGTGTTAATCTCAATAGACTTATCCACAAGAGTTACGGTGTTATCCTCATTTATTAAAAAAGTTTTCACACCTTTTTCTAAAGATTTGCACATCAAATGCACATTTCCCATTGAATGGTCAAGTCGACTGCCTATGCCACCAAAAATATATATTTCATCAGCACCGTATTTTAAAGCCAAATCCATACCTATTTCCATATCGGTCATATCTTTGTGAGTTGGAAACTTTATTTCTTCAACTCCCATATTTTTAAAATACATATAATTTTCATTAGTAGCAGAATCAAAATCTCCAACCATAATATCTGGTACAATATTATCTTTTCTACAATGGTCAATACCACCGTCACAGGCAATTACTTTGCAGTCCTTTGCATATTCCTTAAATTTACTTTTTTCTGAAAATTGTCCACTTCCAACAAGAACATATTTCATAAATATCAATCCTCGTATCTATCCATAATTTCCTTAAATTTCTTAATTTCACTAGGAATATCTTCTTTGCCATAAATAGCAGAACCAGCAACAATAATATTTGCACCAGCCTCAAGTGGTCTATGAAGATTGTCAGCATTAACGCCACCGTCAATTTCAATATCAAAATTCATATTGTGTTCTTTTTTGTAATCAGCTAAACCCTTTACATTTTCAAGGGTGCTTTCAATAAATTTCTGACCACCAAAACCTGGTTCAACACTCATTACTAAAACCATATCTACATATGGAAGTAAGTCAATAATTTCTTTCCAATCAGTTTTAGGCTTAATAGTAATAGCTGGAGATTTTCCAAGCTGTCTGATTTTAATAAGTGTATCCTTACACTTGCGACAAGCCTCGTAGTGAATGTTGATAATATCAGCACCAGCATTTGCAAAAGCTTCAATATATCTTTCTGGGTCAATAATCATAAGGTGTACATCAAGAACTAAATCAGTTATTTTTCTAAGACTCTTTACAACTGGTACACCTATTGAAATATTAGGTACGAACACACCGTCCATAACATCAACATGTAAATAAGGTACATTGTTTTTTTCCATAACTTCTACAGCCTCTGCAAGGTGTGTAAAATCTGCTGAAAGTAAAGATGGTGAAAGTTTATTCATTTTTTATTATCTCCTTTGTTTAAGTTCTTCGTATAATGACACAAAGCTGTCATATCGTTCTTTGTTTATATCTTTGCCTACTTGTTCCTTTACGGCACAATCAGGCTCTTGTAAATGTCTACAATCGTTAAAACGGCATTTATTTAGGTACGGTTTAAATTCTCTAAAATAATTTTCCAATTCTTCTGACTGAAGAAAGTCCAAACTAAGAGAAGTAAACCCTGGAGAGTCCACAATATATGTTTCCTCATCAGCTCTCAAAAGTTCTACCTGTCTTGTAGTGTGCTTTCCTCTTTCAATTTTACGGCTTATTTCTCCTGTCTGTCTGTTACTTTCTGGTATCAACCTATTTATAAGACTAGACTTACCTACACCAGAAGGACCTGCGAAAACGGATTCACAACCATGTATTTCTTCTTTCAACTGGTCTATACCAATATTTTTTTCAGCAGAAGTAAATACAACTTTGTAATAAGGCTCATAAATATTTGCAAAAGCATCTTTTTCTTCCTGTGAAACCAAATCACTTTTGTTTATACATATGATTACCTTTGGTATATTTTGAGTTTCTGCAAGAATAAGAAATCTGTCTAATAAATCCCTGTTAATATCTGGAGAAGTTGCTGCGAATGTAATAATAGCACAATCTATATTTGCCACTCTAGGTCTAAGAAGAATATTTTTTCTCTTTTCTATAGTGTCTAAAGCACCCTCACACTCATTTTCATCGAGAATAGTAAACTGAACATAATCTCCTACTGTAGGAGTTATTTTTGCCTTTCTGAATTTACCTCTTGCACTACATTTATAAATTTTTCCTTTTGCACTAACATAATAATTTCCGCCAACGCCTTTTATTATTCTACCTATATTCATATATACCTCTATTTTAAACGACTTTTAACTTTAATTTTATCACAAATAAAAGCAAGTGTAAAGACAACAAAAGAGATGCCGTTAAATTACAGCATCTCTTTTTTAAATTAATGATTTTCAGTTGAAATAACCTGATTATTTAAATAAACCTTATAAGTTGTATCAGAATTAATTTTATCATTTACACTAAATGGGAAGTCAGACACCTTATACTTGTCATTAAGTATAGTTCTTGTAGACCCATTTTTAGATTCTGCTACAACCTTTACAGAATAAACATCGCTACCATCAGTATTGTAACTGTTATTGTTAAAGTCCGGAGAAACTGAAACACTTACGCTTCTTGTTGTTGCCGCTGAACTTTGTACAGGCTTAACAGTTTCATTATTTTCTCTGACAGCCTGACCATGCTGTGGAGCAGTTGTCTTTTCTTCCTTTGGTTCACTACTTGGAAGTGAAATAACAGGAGTTAATGTTGTAACTTCGTCTTGTGCTTCAGAAACAGCCTTATTAGGACCTTGACTTACAGTAAGTGTAAGAACAGTATCCTTTGTTGTAAGAGAATTAGCATCAATACCCTGGTCCATAACCTGACCTTCTGGAACTGTATCGCTGTAACCGTCAATAAACTTACCAGTTAAACCTATTTCCTTTAAAAGTTCTTCTGCTTCTTCCTTAGTTTTTCCAGAAAAATCTGGAACTTTGACTTCTTCATCAACGCCACCACTGCTGACCTTAATTTTAATTTCTGACTTAGGTGCTACCTTTTCGCCCTCTTTTACATCCTGGTCAACTACAGTACCTGCAAGTTCATCACTTGTAACATACTCAACATTAAGAACTAAATCATTAGACTCAGCAATTTCTTCTGCTTTAGATTTAATATAACCAACGAAGTTAGGAACAGTTACTGAATTGCTACCACTACTTATATAGAGTGTAACCATTTCATCTTCTTTTATTCTTTCGCCCTTTTTAACACTTTGCTCAGCAACTACACCCTCATCAACATTTTCCTTATAAATTTCCTTTGTTTCAATAGTAATGTGCTTTCTAACAGCCAAAGCCTCTGCCTTTTCACTTGTCATACCGACAAAGTTTGGTACTTTTACAGTTCCTGCATAAAGGGTGCTGTTTATCATTTTACTTCCCATTGTAATACCAAGAATAAGTACAATACCTGTTATAATTGCAGCAATTATAACTTTCTTTTCCTTTTTCTTATAATCGGCATCTTCTTGTGAAAGCTCCTGCTTTTTATTTTTGTTGGTATTATTATTTTTGTTGTTCTTACTGTTTTTACTCTTTTTATTGTTATTTTTATTATTTTCAGAATATTTTTGGCTATTTCTTATTGTATCTACATCATCTTTTGTCATAATAACTGTTTCGTCATTATAAACATCTTCTTTGTCCTTTTTAGACATATGAAGTTCTGCCAAAACATATTTTAAATCCTTTACAAGTTCAGCAATAGTCTGGTATCTGTTTTTAGGCTCTTTACAAGTAGCCTTTTTAATAACCGACACAAGATTATCTGATACATTAGGATTAATAGCCTTAATATCTGGTATTGGTTCTTTCAAATGTTTCATAGCAAGGGCTACTGCTGTTTCTCCTGTAAAAGGAAGTTGACCAGTAACCATTTCAAAAAGTACAATACCAAGAGAGTAAATATCACTTCTAGTGTCTACATTTTCGCCCTTTGCCTGTTCAGGAGAAAAATAATGAACAGAACCCATAAAATCAATAGGGCTTGTCTTTGAAGTTGTAGCCTTTGCAATACCAAAGTCTGTTACTTTTATTGTACCAATATTTCCACTCTTTGTAATAAGTATGTTTTCAGGCTTAATATCTCTGTGAACAATACCATTTTTATGGGCATGTTCCAAAGCTGCACCTATCTGAAGCCCAATTCCAACAGCCTCCTCATCAGTAAAAGGAGCTTTTGAAGATATAAGTTCCTTCAGCGTGAAACCGTCTATATATTCCATAACAATATAGTGAATGTTACCGTCATTTCCTACATCATATACATTGACAATATTGTTGTTGGATAAACGAGCTGCTGCTCTTGCCTCTGTGCTAAATCTCTTTATAAATTCTTCATCATTTATATAATCTTCCTTTAAAACCTTAAAGGTAACTTCTCTGTCAAGTTTTTCGTCTATAGCTCTATAAACTATAGCCATACCACCGACACCAATTTGCTCTTGTATTCTATATCTATTATTTATTAGCATATTCTTTTCAAGCACCACAACAAATCACCTCCTATAAACCTATGATAATAACTGATATGTTATCAGCTCCACCGTTATCATTAGCCTCTGCTATTAAAGCATCAACCTTTTCTTCGTCACTAATATTCATATCTAAAATCTGCTTAATGCCACTTTTTGCAACCATATTAGAAAGTCCGTCACTACACATAAGTATACTATCGCCCTCTTTTATAGGAGTAATAATACCGTCAATATTAACAGAACAATCTGTTCCTACTGCTCTTGTAATAACATTTCTTCTGAAATCTGTTTCAGCTTCTTCTTCTGTCATTCTTCCAGCTCTTACCATTTCAGCTACTAATGAATGGTCATTTGTAATCTGATTAAGTCCGCCATCTCTATAAAGATATAACCTAGAATCTCCTACATGAGCAATATATGCAGAGTTATTATCTATACAGCAAGCAATAAATGTAGAACCCATATTTGAATATTCTTCATGTTCTTGACTTAATTTATGAACCAAGCCATTGGCATAGCTTACAGCACTAATCATAACATCAAGAACTTCTTCGCTTTCATTTTCAGGCTTTTTAACAAATTCTATAAACCCCTCTATTGCTGAGGCACTAGCAACATTTCCAGCTTTATGTCCTCCCATACCGTCAGCAACAACAAAAACATTTGGCAAGACACCTATAGCTTCATTAGAAACCAGAATTGAATCTTCATTTCTAGGTCTTAACATACCAACATTGCTTTTTCCTACGCCTACCATAACTACACCTCTTTGTTTTTGTATCTTTTTCTCAACTGCCCACAAGCGGCATTTATACTACTACCCAGTTTACGCCTTATTGTAGTTTCAATTCCACCACTTTGCAACACTTCAGCAAACTCTTTAATAGTTTTTTCAGAACTTCTTAAATAATCGTTTTCTTTTACATCATTTACTGGTATAAGATTTACATGACACATTATACCCTTTAATCTGCTTGCAAGCTCTGCTGCATTATCTGTAGAATCATTTACACCATTTATAAGGGCATATTCAAAAGTAACACGCCTTTTAGTCTTGTTAGCGTAATCCTTAGCAGCCTTTATAACCTTATCAATAGAATAACTTCTGGCAACAGGCATTGTTCTCTGCCTTATTTCATCATTAGGTGCGTGAAGTGAAATAGCTAATGTAATTTGCAAATGCTTTTCAGCTAAATCATAAATCTTATCAACAAGTCCACAAGTTGATACTGTAATATGTCTGTGGCTTAATTCTGCACCATTTTTGTCATTTATAATTGCAAGAAAATCCATTACATTATCAAAATTATCAAGAGGTTCGCCACTACCCATTAATACAACATTTGAAACTCTTTCTCCTGTGTCCCTCTGTATCTCGTAAATCTGCTCTGCCATTTCCCCAGCTAAGAGATTTCTTTCCAACCCGTCTACAGTAGAGGCACAAAAAGTACAACCCATTCTACAACCTACCTGAGTTGAAATACATACAGCATTACCATAGGAATATCTCATCAATACAGACTCTATAACCATAGAATTTCCTACATCAAAAAGATATTTTACTGTATTGTCTTCGTGGGCAACAAGTTTTTCAACTATTTCAATATTCCTAAGCTCAAAATTTTCTTTTAATTTCTCTCTAAGGGCTTTTGAAATATTTGTCATACTGTCTATATCCCTTACCTGTCTTGAATGTAGCCAGCTAAAAATCTGTTTTGCTCTAAAAGACTTTTCGCCCATATTCTCTAATTCAATTTGTAATTGTTCTAAAGTCAATGACCTTAAATCTTTCTTATCCATTTTATTTTCTCCTAAATTTTGAAATAAAGAAACCATCTGTGCCATAATCACTAGGCAAAATTTCTATATAACCTTTTTTCGCTGTTTCATATTTAACTTTTTCCGGTAAAAGCTCTGAAAAATCCACAGGTTCAAAATCAAAGTTATCCACAAACCAACGCACATTTTCAATATTTTCCTTTTCTGAAACTGTACAAGTTGAATAAACCAATATGCCGTATTTTTTTACTTTCTTTGATGCTACAGCTAATATTTTTTTCTGTAAAGAGGCAAGTTCTTCTACATCAGCCATAGTTTTATTGTTTTTAATATCAGGCTTTTTTCTTACAAGACCAAGACCTGAACAAGGTGCATCAACGAGAACAAAATCTGCCTCTATATCTTCCTTATCCTCTGAGGCATCTCTTACCTGAACTTCTACATTAGTAAGTCCTAATCTGTCAGCACCCTCTTTTATAAGCTCCGCTTTGTGCTCATAAATATCTCTTGATATAACCTTGCCAGTATTTTTCATAATTTCAGCAGTTGCAAAAGTTTTTCCACCTGGAGCAGAACAAACATCAATAACTACAGAATTTTCATCAGGATTTAATATCCTTGTAGCAAGCATAGAACTTTCGTCCATAATGTGAAAAAGTCCTTTTTTATAACTTTCCAATTCGCCAATATTACTTGTCTTTCTGACATAAAGACTGTTTGGCAAAAGTGTATCCATATCAATTTCAACACCTTCATCTTTCAAAGTATTGGCAAGTTCTTCCTTTGTATTTTTTAAAGTATTTACACAAAGACTAATTGACGGTGCTTTATTGTTGGCAATACATATTTTATTAACTGTTTCAAAATCATAAGATTTAAGCCAGTATTCAATTATCCATTCAGGACATGAATAATTAACACTAAGATATTTTACTGGTTCTTTTTCCTTATTTGGATATGAAATGTTATCAATATTTCTTGCAACATTTCTCAATATACCATTTACAAAACCACTTAACGATGCAAATTTATGTTTTTTAGCTAATTTAACAGCCTCATTACAAACAGCACTTTGAGGAATTTTATCCATAAAAATAAGCTGATATATACCCATTCTCATATTAGTGCGTATAAAAGGCTTCATTTTCTTTACAGGTGTTTTAGAAAACTGGTTTATAATATAGTCAATACGAATTAAATTTCTTAAAGTACCATTTACAATTTCTGTAACAAAAGCCTTTTGTACATTTGTCATTTCCGGATGAGCATTAAGAGCTTTTCTTAAAGCTATATTGTTGTAGCCACCGTCTTTAAAAATGTCCATTAAAATATAGAGAGCAATTTCTCTTTCGTTCATAATTTTCTCCTAAAAATCAAAACTATCTAGCTTCCACTAGATTTACAAATACTATAATTTACTTGTGTTGTAAAAAAACTCCTTTAAACTCCCACACAAATAACTTCTTGAAAATCAAAACATTCTAATATATAATATAACACATATAAAGACTTAAAAAAAGTGTTTTTTCAAATATTAGGAGGTATTTTTTATGTTTCGTTCCCTCTTTTGGTACACAAGAGCTGCTGTATCTCTTTTTTCTTCCAGAAAACCTTTGAAAAAGGCAGAACAGTTTCTTTTAACAGATAATAGAACAGAAGGCGACCTATTTTCTACAAAATATGTTAAGGAATGGGCAAAAGAGAGAGTTGCAGACTCTGGTTCTACAATAAATATTAAAGGTCTTGAAAACATTCCTGACCAAAATGGTATACTCTTTATGAGTAATCATCAGAGTAATTTTGATATTCTCTTGCTTTTGGCTGAACTCCCTGTTCAGCACGGTTTTGTAGCAAAAGTAGAGCTTGACCATATTCCTTTCTTTTCAAGATGGATGAGATGTATACATTGTCTTTTTATGGATAGAAATGATATGAAACAGTCTGCTCAAACAATAATAGACGGTATCAAACAGCTTAAAGCCGGTATTAATATGGTAATTTTCCCAGAAGGTACAAGAAGTAAAGGTGCTCCTGTAGGCGAATTTAAAGCCGGTAGTTTTAAACTTGCAACAAAGTCAAAAGCCCCTATTGTGCCAGTTACTATTGACGGTACTTATAAGGTAATGGAGGGAAATAAAAACAAAATTAAACCTGCTGAAATTAACCTTATTATTCATGAACCAATATATACAGATAAGTTGACAAAAGAAGAAATTGCAGAACTTCCTGAAAAGGTCAGAAGCATTATTGTAGCTGATTTACCGGAAGATATGCGAGGATAAAAAAATGTGGCATTAACTTTAAAGTTTTTGCCACATTTTTATTATTTATTTATTACTTTTCTATTATATACCAAATGCAAATACATTGAATCATGAGCCTTTACAGCATCGTGATTTTTAATTGCATTTGCAATTTCTCTATGAGTTTCTATAGTTTCGTTTTTCAAAGTTCTGTTTGTAACCTGTACAAACAAAGGTATAGAGCTATTTATAATAGGCACAATTCTAGGCACAACTAAATTTTTACTGCTAGATGCTATAGCATTATGAAATTCAATATCAGCCTGTGTATGGTCCTCCCCATTTATAAATAATCTTTCAACTTCGTCACATAGACTTTCTATTTTTGTAATATCTTCATCAGTAGCATTTAATGCTGCCATTTGTGCTATATATGGCTCAATCAAAAATCTTATTTCCAAAAGGTCACGAACAAGTTTTTCCTTATCATTTATAAAAGTAAAACCCAAAGGGTCATCTACTACACCTGGTTTACTTGCTATATAAGTACCAGAGCCTTGTTTAATAGTTACAATATTTCTTGAGGCAAGGAGTTTCATAGCCTCTCTTAGTGAACTTCTTCCTGCTCCCATTTCTTTTGCCAAAAAAGCCTCATTAGGAAGTTTGTCCCCTGGTTTCATTTCTTTTTCTAATATATATGACACAATATCATCAGATAATTTTTCCGGTAAACTTTTTTCAGTATTCTCAAAATTCATCATACCAATTTCACCTCTATTTCCATATTCAAATAATTATATAATTTTCAAAAATACAATGTCAATAGGTAAAATTGCTTAAAAACTTGCCTTTTTATTCAGTAAATATTACAAATTGACAAATAAAGTAAAATGATTTATATTAAATACATCAGATGACTTGAAACAATTTTACATCAAAAAGGAGGTTTTTCACTATGAAAATAATTAAAAACAGTAAAATTGGTATGATGACTTTAGGGGGTGAAGTTGTATGACAGATGTTGTATTTACTGCCGACCCTACTCGACTTATTATTTCAGCCGGTGTGGGAATTGTACTTTTGTTGTTCCTCATTATTAAGTTTAAACTCCACCCAGTTATTTCAATGATGATTTCAGCTATAGTAATTGGTATCGGTGCTGGTATGCCTCTTAATTTAATTGCTGAAACTGTTCAAAAAGGTGTAGGTAAAACATTACAAGGTATTGCACTTCTCATAGGTTTAGGTTCTATGTTTGGTGGCATTTTGGAAGTTAGCGGTGGTGCTCAAAAAATGGCACAAACACTTATTTCAAAATTTGGTCAGAAAAAAGCAAGCCTTGCTTTAGGGCTTACAGGTCTTGTAATTGGTACAACAGTTTTCTTCGAGGCCGGAGTTGTAATACTTATTCCTCTTGCTTTTAATGTAGCAAAACAGACAAAGAAATCTACTCTTTGTTACGCCATTCCTTTACTTGCTGGTCTTGCCTCTGGTTATGCCTTTGTTCCACCATCAGCCGGTTCAGTATTAGTAGCAAATGCACTCGGTGTAAATTTAGGTGTAATGATTGCCATTGGTATTCCAATTGCCTTGGTTTCAACAATAGTTGCTGGTGTTGTATGGGGCAACTTAATAGGAAATAAAATTTTTGCAAAACTTCCTGCCAATGTAGAAGAAATTGCCGATAAAGAAGAAAGTAAAAATCTTCCTTCCTTTGGTGTTGTAGCAACAATTATACTTATTCCTCTTGTACTTATACTTTTAAGCACAGCATCAGACTATATTCCAATGGCTGAAAGTATTAAATCAGTATTAGGTTTCTTAGGCGAACCTTTTGTAGCTCTTACAATAGCCACTTTAGTAGCTATGTACTTCCTGGGTACAAGACAAGGTTATAACAAAGGTCAGCTCAAAAAAATACTTGACCATTCCCTTCGCCCTGTAGGTATGATACTTCTTGTAATTGCCAGCGGTGGTGTAATCCGTTGGATGTTACAGGACTCAGGTCTTGGCAATATTATTGGACCTGCTCTTGAACAGTCTGGAATGCCACTTATTATAGTAGCTTTCCTCATCGCCTTTCTTGTTCGTGCCTCAGTTGGTAGCTCTATTGTAGCTATGACAATGGCATCAGGTATTATGGCAACTATGCCAGCTACTGCTGATTGTTCAATGCTCTATAAAGCAGCAATGTGCTGTGCAATATGTGGTGGTGCTACAGCTTTAAGCCATGTAAACGATGCCGGTTTCTGGCTTGTAGGAACTTTCCTTGAAATAGATGAAAAAACAACTTTAAAATCTTGGACCGTAATGGAAACTTTAATCGGTATCACAGGACTTGTACTTGCCCTTATAATTTCAATATTTGCATAGGAGGAAATATATAATGACAAAGTTACCAGTAAAACTAAATTCAATGCAAGATGCAAAATATATTGTTCAAATTGCAGAATCCTGTCCCTACGATGTTGAACTCATATGTGGCAGATATATTGTAGATGCAAAATCAATGCTTGGTGTATTTAGTTTGCCACAGTTTGACAATGTAGAACTTGTTCTTCATAGCGAAGAAGTAGAAAATGTAAAAACACAACTTTCAAAATTTAACTTATTAAAATAAAAAGGAGAAATGAATTATGGAATTAAGAAGTCAGAAATTAAGAGAATTAGCCCCAGAAATTGACCCATTACGCCTTGGTACAGGTTGGAAACTTGAAGACCTTTCTAAGCCACAAATTATAATCGAAAGTACATTTGGCGATAGTCACCCAGGTAGTGGACATCTTTTGACCCTTGTTGAGGAAGCTAAAAAAGGTGTTGCCAAAGCCGGTGGTTTTGGTGCAAGATACTTCTGTACAGATATTTGTGACGGCGAATCACAGGGTCACGACGGTATAAACTACTCTCTTCCATCAAGAGATATGATTGCAAATATGATTGAAATTCACGCAAATGCTACACCTTTTGACGGTGGTGTATTTATTGCAAGTTGTGATAAGGGTATGCCTTCACATCTTATGGCTATAGGTAGAATTAATATTCCTTCTATTGTAGTTACTGGTGGTGTTATGGATGCTGGTCCAGACCTCCTTACCCTTGAACAGATTGGTAAATATGATGCTATGTGTAAAAGAGGAGAAATTACAGAAGAAAAACTTACTTTCTACAAACATAACGCCTGCCCTTCTTGTGGTGCTTGCTCATTTATGGGAACAGCATCTACAATGCAGGTTATGGCAGAAGCTCTTGGCTTAATGCTTCCAGGTAGTGCATTAATGCCAGCAACAAGTCCTGACCTTTTAGAATTTGCAAAGAAAGCCGGAGAACAAGCTGTATGGCTTGCAAAGAACGACCTTAAACCTAGCGACATTGTAACAATGAAGTCTTTTGAAAATGCTATTATGGTTCACGCAGCTATTTCAGGTTCTACAAATTCACTTTTACACATTCCTGCAATAGCTAAGGAATTTGGTATTGAATTAGATGCCGACACATTTGACAGACTTCACAGAGGTGCTCACTATCTTCTTAACATCAGACCTGCCGGCGAATGGCCTGCTCAGTTCTTCTACTATGCTGGTGGTGTACCAACAATTATGGAAGAAATTAAGGATATGCTCCACCTTGATGTTATGACAGTAACAGGTAAAACTTTAGGCGAAAACCTTGAAGACCTTAAAAAGAACGGTTTCTATGATAAATGTCAATCTTATCTTGACAAGTGGAACTTAAAGAGAGAAGACATTATCCGCCCATTTGACAAACCATTTGGTACAGACGGTAGTATTGCTATATTAAAAGGCAATCTTGCTCCAGACGGTGCAGTAGTAAAGCACACAGTAGTTCCAAAGGAAATGTTTAATGCTGTTTTAAGAGCAAGACCATATGATTGCGAAGAAGATGCAATTCACGCAGTTCTTACTCACGAAATTAAACCTGGAGATGCTGTAATAATAAGATACGAAGGTCCTAAGGGAAGTGGTATGCCAGAAATGTTCTACACAACAGAAGCAATAGCATCTGATGCAGAATTAGGTGCATCAATAGCACTTTTAACTGACGGTAGATTTTCCGGAGCATCTAAAGGCCCTGCTATTGGACACATTTCTCCAGAAGCTGCTGAAGGTGGTCCTATCGCCCTTGTAGAAGAAAATGATTTAATTGAAATCAGTATTCCTAATAGAGTTATAAAAGTAGTCGGTATAAATGGAGAAAGAAAAACTGATGAAGAAGTAGAAAAAATTCTTGCCGAAAGAAAAAAGGCTTGGAAACCAAAGGAAAACAAGTACAAGAAAGGTGTTCTTAAACTTTTTGCAGACAAGGCAGTTTCACCTATGAAGGGTGGATATATGGAGTAAAGAATAGCCCACACTTTTAAATGTATATGAATATATGAGTATATAAATATGTGCATAACAAAAGCCACAAATGGAACTCTCTCATTTGTGGCTTTTTACTATTTATTTTCTTCTAATCTTCTATCCTTAATACCCTGTAAAACTATTTTTTTAGCCTCTATTGCCCTTTCTCTAGGCAAAGGCTTTGTGTCCTTCAATGGATAATCTATACCTAAATTTGCGTATTTAATTTTACCCATATCGTGATAAGGCAATACATCAAGGGCTTTTAAATTTTTTAATCCACCAATGTAATAGCCTAAGTCATAAAGGTACTTTTCATTTTCTGTAATATTAGGTACAACAACGTGTCTTATCCAAACAGGAACTTCTTTTTCCTCAAGATATTTTGTAAAATCCAAAATATTATCTAGGGGCTGACTACACAATTTTAAATGTTCCTGTGGGTCAATAACCTTAATATCAAGCATTACAAGGTCAGTTACCTTTACAAGTCTATCAAATTTTTCTGTATTATCTTTTCTAAATGTAACACCTGATGTATCAAGACAGGTATGGATATTTTTCTCCTTAGCCTTTTCAAACAAATCAGTTACAAAATCAATTTGCATTAAAGGTTCTCCACCTGTTACAGTAATTCCACCTGTTTTATAAAATGTTCTGTTTTTTTCGAACTGTTCCAATATTTCTTCACTTGTCATATCTGTACCACCAGACATTTCCCAAGTATCTGGATTATGGCAATACAAACATCTCATAGGACAGCCTTTTGTAAAAACAACCATTCTTACACCAGGGCCGTCAACTGTACCAAAACTTTCTATAGAATGAATATGACCAACCATACTATTCCACCTTTCTCTTGACTTATATAAACTTATAAATGCTAATATACACTAATCTATTTTTACACTTAAAATTTATATTATCAAAAATTCTTACTATTTTCAATTACAAATAGCTAAAAACCCTATGGACAAATATGCCCATAGGGTATAGACAATCTAATTAATTATAAAGACTGGTGGAAAGTTCTTGAAATAACTTCGTCCTGCTGAGCCTTTGTAAGTTTAATAAAGTTTACAGCATAGCCTGAAACTCTTACTGTAAGCTGAGGATACTTTTCAGGGTGTGCCTGTGCGTCCAAAAGAGTTTCTCTGTTAAATACATTTACATTTAAGTGATGACCGTCTTTTTCAACATAACCATCAATTAAAGATACTAAATTATCAATCTGCTGTTCGTTAGCCATTGTATATTACCTCCTATAAATCTTTTTCATCTCTATCCATACCATCAAAAAGTGTAGGAATGTTACAAGCCAAATTTCCCTTTGCACAATCAAGAGAAATTGTTTTATCCACATGTACACTATCCATATCCACCTTACCTGTATCATCAACTGAAACATTAAGGTGACCACCATCTTCTGACATAAATCCGTCAATCATTGCTACAATTTCATCAATTTTAGACTGATTCATAAAATCACTCTTTTCTTATTACTTGTTTAAGTCTAAATCAATGTCAATATCGCCGTGGAAAATCTGGTCTTCCTTACCTAATGCACCAGGAATAATTGAGAATGTATCAGAAATACCGTCCTGAGCATCCTTAAATGGAATCTTAGCTACAGATGCAAGTGAAGCTACTGCACCGTGGCTATCTCTGTGGTGCATTGGGTTAGCACCTGGGGCAAATGGCTGACCAGCCTTTCTACCGTCTGGAGTAGAACCTGTATTCTTACCATAAACTACATTAGATGTAATTGTAAGAACAGAAGTTGTAGGAATACCACCTCTGTAAGTATGGTTCATCTTGATATACTGAAGGAAGAGGTGTACTAAATCTCTTGCAATATTATCAACTCTGTCATCATCGTTACCATACTTAGGGAAATCACCTTCTACTTCGTAATCTACAACGATACCGTTTTCATCTCTTACAGTCTTAACCTTAGCATACTTAATAGCTGAAAGTGAGTCAGCTACTACTGAAAGACCTGCAATACCAGTTGCGAACCAACGAGTAATGTTCTTATCATGTAAAGCCATCTGTAATCTTTCGTAGCTATACTTATCGTGCATATAGTGAATGATGTTAAGAGCATTTACATATACGCCTGCAAGCCACTTCATCATATCCTTGTACTTGTCCATTACTTCATCATAATCAAGGTATTCAGAAGTAATTGGTCTAAACTTAGGACCAACCTGCTTCTTGCTAACTTCATCAATACCGCCGTTGATAGCGTAAAGAAGACACTTAGCAAGGTTAGCTCTAGCACCGAAGAACTGCATTTCCTTACCAATTCTCATAGAAGATACACAACAAGCGATTGTGTAGTCATCACCGTGGTAAACTCTCATTAAGTCATCATTTTCGTACTGAATAGATGAAGACTCAATAGAAGTCTTAGCACAGAATCTCTTGAAGTTCATTGGAAGTCTTGTAGACCAAAGAACTGTAAGGTTTGGTTCTGGAGCAGTACCTAAGTTCTGTAATGTGTGAAGGTATCTGAAGCTCATCTTTGTTACCATATGACGGCCGTCAATACCAACACCACCGATTGATTCTGTTACCCAAGTAGGGTCACCAGAGAAAAGTTCATTGTATTCAGGAGTTCTTGCGAACTTAACAAGTCTTAACTTCATAATGAAGTGGTCAACAAATTCCTGAATTTCTTCTTCTGTAAATGTACCATTTGCTAAATCTCTTTCAGCATAAATGTCAATGAAAGTAGAAGTTCTACCAAGTGACATAGCTGCACCATTCTGTTCCTTAACTGCTGCAAGGTAAGCAAGATAAGTCCACTGAATAGCTTCCTGAACATTAGCAGCTGGTCTTGAAATATCAAAGCCGTAAATTTCGCCAAGCTTGATTAATTCCTTCAAAGCTCTAATCTGTTCAGAGATTTCTTCTCTATTTCTAATAACATCTTCTGTCATAGTCTGACGGCAGAAGGCCTTTTCTACTTCTTTATCTTCAATAAGTCTGTTTACACCGTAAAGAGCAACTCGTCTGTAGTCACCTACAATACGACCTCTACCATAAGCATCAGGAAGACCTGTAATAATGTGAGCAGTTCTACAAGCTCTCATTTCAGGAGTGTACGCATCAAATACACCTGCATTGTGAGTTTTTCTATGAGTAGTGAAAAATTCTTCTACTTCTGGGTCAACCTTGTATCCATTATCTTCACAGGCTTTCTTTGCCATTCTGATACCACCATAAGGCTGTAAAGAACGCTTAAAAGGCTTGTCTGTCTGGAAACCAACAATCTTTTCTTTGTTCTTGTCAAGGTAACCTGCACCATGGGATGTAATAGTTGAGATAGTCTTTGTATCCATATCAAGGACACCACCAGCTTCTCTTTCCTTCTTAGAAAGGTCTAAAACCTGTTCCCAAAGTTCAGATGTTGCTTTTGTAGGTCCTGCTAAAAAGCTATCATCACCATCATAAGGTGTATAATTCTTCTGTATGAAATCTCTTACATTAATTTCAGTTTCCCATACACCTTTCTTAAAACCATTCCATTCTTGAATCATCATATTTCCTCCTAAATAAAATTGCCACATATTGTGTGGTTAGCCTCCCCTGGCTACTAGATACATTATACTTTCTCAATTCCAGTCAGTCAATAATGTAAATATATAAACTTTTTGGAATTATTATTAGAAACTTTGTAAAAATTTATACCCTTTTGTAAATAATAATTATTATTAATTACAATGATAATATATCATATATCCATTATTTCGTCAATATTTTAACAAGAAAAATTAAAAAAATAAAGTAAGGCTACAAAAACCACCATATATTAGCTTGTTTTTTCTAAAAAAATTAATTTTCTTATGTTGATAAAATTTATAATACAGCACAAATGCACCCGAACCTTCATTGATTCGAATGCATATGTTTGTACTATATATTTTTCATTAATTAAACGAGCTTTTCCCCAAAAGCCTTGCACTCTTCAAGCTGTTCATCTTCTGGTGTATTCTGGCAAATTAAAGTCTGCTTAACACTAGCACCTGCATCAACAGCTCTCTGTTCCCAATCTCTCATCCACTGACCGTCACCCCAGTCGTATGAACCAAAGAGGGAAACTGTCTTGCCACTAAGGTCACCTTCAATAGATGAGAAAAGGCTTTCAACAGAGTCTTCTAATTCTTCAGCACCCATAGCTGGAGAGCCAAATGCGATACTATCATAGTCGCCTAATGTAGCTGTATCAAAGCTGTCTGCCTCACTAACTACAACTTCTGCACCCTTAGCCTGTGCTCCTGCTGCAATAGCTTCTGCCATTGCCTGTGTGTTACCTGTTGTTGATGCGTAAATAATTGCTACTTTCATAATTGTCCTCCTTAAATTAAAACAACCTTATTAATAAGCTGCTGCTCTGACGAGCTTTTCAATGGGTGTTCCTCCCATAAAAAGTTTATGATAAACATCTGTACATTTTCTGTATTTAAAGAAACTCTTTCTAGCCTCTTCTTCATTTCCATAAACTTTCCAATACCCGTTTAAAATATAATTTTTACCACGATTTTCAATAAATCCCAATACATCCTCAATAGGATAACTAAGGAATAAACCTATTTCATGAGGAAAATCCTCTAACTGTCTTATTCTCTCTTTTAATCTTTCAACAGCCTTTTTACTATCCTCTGTATTGTAACCATATTGACTCATAAATTCGGCAACTCTGCCGTCGGAAAAATCCCTTTCAAGAAATTTAGGTCTATACACATATATTAATGCCCCATTTGAATTACAGGCAAGAGATTCAATATAAACACCCATAGGGTTAAACATTTTATTGTTTTCCTCTATTTGCTCATCTATATTATTGCCTTTAAAAGTAAAAATATTTCCACTTTTAATTCCTCCAAGGGTAGGTGCAGCAAAATGTATTAAAGCTTCCTGCATATATTAAATCTCCTTTCTGTAAATTACACTCTTTACTAAACACAAATTTTATTTTAGATAATTTTCGCTATTTTATACAGCAATCATATTTGATGTTTATTTGTATGATAGAATGAAGGTAAAAAACAATGTATTTTTTTCGCTGTATTCTATGTATTTAGTAAATCAATTAGCAACCACAGTACTGGCTTAAAATCTTCTTTAATGCTGTTGCACTAGAGCTATGTGAACGAGCAATTTCAATATTATTTTTACCAGCAGTCTGAGTTGCTGTCACAATCATTTTGTGACATACTGTGTTTGTAAATAAAATCATTAAATCTGGTCTACCTATTTTTTCTCTTAAATTACTGCTAGGCTGAGTAAATACCTTTGCCTTGCATTTATAATTTTTACATAAATCTTCGTATTGGCGAATCATCTTGTCGTTTCCGCCTACTATAACTACACTCATTAAAATACCTCCTTGAGTTAGTCTCGGCTAATCCATATGTCAATTAAAAGTTAGCTTACGCTAACATATACTTTAAAAATATAGTTAGCTTTTGCTAACTTGTGTTTATAATAACATAGCATTTACCCTTTGTCAATTACTATTTTTGAGAAAGATAATCAACAATACACTTTTCATAGTATATTAATAGGATTTTCTCATTTACAAGGAATTTATAGGTCAAGCCATCGGATTTCTTTCCGATTCATTACTAAAAATTCATAAAAAAACAGACCCCAAAAATTAATTTGAGGTCTGTAAAATAATCAATTTATATTATTTTTCATTTGGCATTGTGAATGTTGAATCTAATGCCTTCTGTAAAATATAAGCTGCATCTTTTGCTGTTAACTGACCGTCTTTATCTGAATCAAGTAATTCAAAAGCATTTGTAGCTACATCTTCAAGAGCAACCTTTGCACCAGTAAGAACCTTCTGTAATACTAAAGCTGCATCATTAGCTTCTACCTTACCATTACCATCAGCATCGCCCTTAACATTTTTGCTTGGTTCTGGAGCAGGAGCTTCTGTAGTAGTTTCTGAACTTGTTTCTGTTACAGTAGTAGTTTCAGTTGTTGTTTCTGTTGTAGTAACAGTAGTTGTTTCAGTTGTTGTTTCTGTAGTTGTTTCTCCACCTTCAACTGAATATGGAATACTATTTACTGTAAGAGTTCTACCCTTCTTCTTATTAACCTTAATACCAGCAATATTATCAACACCTGTTACAGTCTTAGTAACTGTTGTACCACCGTTAAGAGTACAAGTAGCTTCGCCTGTTGCTGTATCTACAGTAAATACTACTGTGTTGCTACCTGCAACGAACTTACCTGCACTAGCACCAGTTGAATCACCAAAATCAAAGATTACTGAACCGTCCTTTGCAGTTACTCTAAGGCCAATACCTGTATCCTTATATGCAACTGTGCCTGTTGACTCATCCTTACGAACAAGGTTAAGTAAAGCACCTATACCTTCTGTTGTAGAAGCATCAAAGTTTACTGTTACTGTAACCTTACCAGAAACAGCATTGTCAAATATTACCTTTGTATTTGAAGCATCAGTACCGTCAACGATAGCTGGAAGCTGATGTTCGTTAATATCGCCACCACCTCTGTGAGGTTCTGATGGTACATCTGGAGTTGTAGTTGTTTCTGTTGTTGCATCTGTTACCTTAGTTGTTGCTTCTGTTACAACTGCTGTTGTAGTTTCTGTTGTTGCATCTGTTGTCTTAGCTGTAGTTGTTTCTGTTGGAGTTGTACCACCAGCTGGAACACCTACTGTAGGCTTAGACATAATAAGGTTTCTATTTACTGCACTATTAGCTGTAATACCAACTACAGAGCTAATAGACTGTGCATCAATGCTATGAGTTAAAGTCTTACCGTTTACTGTAAGAGTTACTGTCTGTGCATCAAGGTCAAATACAAATTCATAGTTGTACTTTGTTGATGCAATAGTGTCGCTTGTTGAAGTATATGCTGAAGAACCTGTACGAAGTGCAATATTCTTGCTTGCATCAGATGCTAAGTCAGCAATATCAGCTGAATCGCCAGCCTTGTTTGTACCCTTAACCTGAACAAATGCCCACTTACCAGCAGCCTTTGCAATTACAGGAGTTGCATAACCCTTTACGATAACCTTGCCAGAAGTAATTGGTTCAAAAGAGTTAGTCCATGTAGCAGCTGCTACATCAGAAGTATCCTTTAATAAGTAGTCATCTGTAGCTGACTGATATTCAACACTAATTGAACCAGCAGCTGGAGTAGCTGTACTTGGAGAGAAACCGTCTTTTGCAGTTAAATCAACTGTAGAAATTTCAATCTGAGCTTCTGTAGTAGTTTCTGTAGGATTTACACTAGAAGTTGTAGTTTCTGTTGTTGCTTCAGTAGTAGTTGTTGCACCAGTTGTAACAACAGTACCGTCTGAATTACCACCAAATGAAACGATTGAAGACTTGTAATTTACAACTGCTGACTTGAGTTCGCTAATTACAGCATAGTTTGTATCTTCTGTAGCATTGTTAAATGTCCACTTGAAGTCGCCACCATTTACACGACCAGCCTGAGCCATAACCTTAGCTGGAACATCTTCTGGAGCATCAATGTTTGCTGTGTCTACACCTAAATCAAACTTAGAAGTATCAGTATCAAAGTTGTTGTAGCTTGTGCCACCAGCCTTAGTAACTTCTGAAGAAGGAACCTGTGCACTTCTTTCAGTTACTTCGTAAGCATCATAACCAGTTGTTGCGTTAGGATTATTCTGAGTTAAATAAGCCTTAGCACCTTCAATGTGGTTGTTGTATGCCTTAATCATACCACCATTTTCGCCTGAGAATGTACCATCGCCTGTTGCATCAGTACCCTGCTTAGAGCTTAACATTGGATATTTACAATTTCTGAAGTAGTTTGCTTCAACGAATGCTGAAGAACCCATTGTTGTACCTACACCATACTTTGCATTACCATCAAAGTAGTTGTTGTAAATATGTACAGACATTGTTCTAATTCTTGGATGTCTTGAATCAGAGTGGTCGAACCAGTTGTGATGATATGTAATCTGGCAATCAGTTGTTTCGCCCTTCATACCACAAAGAGAAGACTTACCACTATCAAAGAAGTGGTTGTAAGAAACTGTAACAAAAGTTGACTTACCCTTAACATCTACAGTACCGTCACCCTTTGCCTGGTCAGCATCGCCACCAGTCTTGCCATAGAATAAGTCCATATTATGAACCCATACATTACAGTTAGAAGTATCAAGAGATACAGAGTCATCAAGACAAGCCATAACTGCAAAGTTTCTTAATTCTACATTACCGGCATTTCTAATAAGCATACCGAAACCATGGATACCAGCATCTTCGCCAATACCTTCTATTGTAAGATTAAGATTTGAATAAGCATTCTTACCTTTAATCTGTAAACCTTCTGCCTTACTTGCAAAACTATCCATATCATCAGCATTAATCATACCAATGATACGAATATCTACAGGAGCTGTTTCCTTACCCTTCTGTAAAGCATTTACGATAGCCTGAAGACCTGTAAATTCCTGTTCAGCCTTATCCTGCATAATGCTTGCTTTTACAGTTTTTGCGTTTTCTGGTGTAACATAAATAACCTTAGCACCAGCCTTTAATGTACCGTCTGCGTTGTAAGCACCAGCACCCTTATAAGTAGACTTAGTTGAGAATGCTGCACCTGAACGGTCATAGTTAGTTACTGTTAAATCTGAAGTAGTAATAGCATCAGCTGTTACTTCTGTACCAGCAGAAACTGGAACAACCTTCATATTATATGTACCTGCTGCAAGACCTACTGCATCAGCTCTCCAACAGTCTGGATACTTTCTAATAAGCTGGTCATCAAGTCTTGTCCAGTCAGAGTCACTTGTGTTCTTTACATAAACATTGTAACCTGTGTAGCTTGAATCTCCCCCAATCCATTCTACATAACAACTTTCCATCCAGCCACTACTTTCATATACAGCAATATTACTTGCTGCTAAAACTGAAACTGGAGTAACTGCAAAATTTGTTACAGCAACGCCTGTTACAGCCATTGTAGAGGCAAGGACGGCACTTATGAATTTCTTTACTTGTTTCTTCATAAATTTTCCTCCTAAATTAATAAACACATTGTTTTTTTGTTTATAAAGCTCTCACTTTAGCCTCAATAATACCATAATTATGTATTTTTTACAAGTCGTTTTTACTACTGTGTACTCTTTTAGACATTTTGTACAAATATTCATATATATTTATGTATAATTATACCATAATTTGGACTTTTTAATAAAAACATAATTTATTTGACATCTTCTTGCATATCAAAAATAATCTTTAAAAATTTAATAATCAAATTTCACTATTTATGTACACTAATATTGATTTTTTTGCAAAAAAATGATATACTAAAAATAAAAAGGGGTTAGGCTATTATGGATAAAGTTAATGTATTATTAATTGGTAATTCTGGTGTAGGTAAAAGTACATTAATCAATGCTGTACTTGAGAATAAAGTGGCTAAAACCAGCATCGGCGAGCGTGGTACTGTCAAAATGGATGTATACGAATCTGACAGCGTTCCTTTCAGACTTATTGACTCTAAGGGTATGGAATATTCATTTTTTGAAAATTTCAAATTAAAAAGTGAATTAAAAAAATGGACTAAAACTTCTTTAGGCAACGAAGATTACGAAAAATGTATTAGTATGATTTGGTATTGTGTAGATGGTACATCTAAACGCCTTATGAAAGAGAATTTAAAAATTCTTAATTCTATAACTAAATTTTTTAAATCTGTTCCTGTTATTATTGTAATAACTAAGTCATACTCTCAGCCTGAGCGTAAAGAAAATATTGAAATGATTAGCAACGCATTATCTAAATACGAAAAAAGTATAAATTTAAAAGATATAATTCCCGTTGTCGCAGAGGCTTATACAATAAGAGAAGACACAGTCATTGAGCCAGATGGTATAGTCGATTTAATAGAAAATACTTCTGAAATGATACCAGACTTGGAAAAAGGTACTTCTGATGCTATAACAAATTATAAAAATGTTTTACTTAACAGACAGATAGACGCTTATATCTCAGCGTGTGTCGCAAGTGCTGTAACAGTTGGTGCTGTGCCTATTCCTTTTGCCGATACACCTGTACTTATTTTAATACAAACTTCAATGATGGTTGGTATAGGAAAAATGTACAAAATAGATGGTTCTCTTAAAGATGTTGCTAAAATTTTAGCTAGTGAAATAGGAGTTTCTTCTTTAGCTAAATCTTCCATATCCTTATTAAAACCTTTTATTCCTGCTACTGTAGTTTTAAATGCCATTGTAGCCGGTTTATACACATATTTTATAGGACATGGTGCAAAAATGATTTCTAAAAAAATAAAAGATGGAGAATTATCTATTGACGATATAGACAGTATCAGAAATATTTTTGAATCTTTTGTTGAGGGAAATAATTCAAAAGCTATGGGATATTTAAAAACTATAGAAAATATAAGCAATATACAACCATCACAAGTAAAAGATATAGTGTTTAAAGCAATAGGAAATACAAAATAAAACTTAATAAAACTTCTAAAGTCCAAGCTAAAAAGTTTGGATTTTTTTTATAAAAATAATAATTTTTATTCTTTACAATTTTTTTGACTAATATTATAATAGGTATAAACAAATATTTTTTAGGAGGTGCTGTTATGGATACACGAGTAGCATTGATTGGAATTATAGTTAGTAACCCTGATTCTGTTGAAAGTATAAACAAACTTCTTCACTCTTATAGTGAACATATTATTGGCAGAATGGGTATACCTTATCGCAAGAAAAATATTTCTATAATTAGTGTTGCTGTTGATGCTCCTAATGACATCGTAAGTGCCTTAGCTGGCAAATTAGGACAGCTTGACGGTGTAAGCACTAAAACAATTTACAACGAATAAAATTTTGTCTGACAGGAAAGAGTATTCTAACCTGAAAGAAAGGAGAAAACTATGTACAACCCAAAATCACTTAAAGCAGAAGAATTTATTTCTCATGAGGAAATACAGGAAACCCTTGCTTTTGCAGATGCAAACAAAAATAATGTAGAGCTTATTGACTCTATTATTGAAAAAGCTAAATTAAAGAAAGGTCTTACTCATAGAGAAGCCTCTGTTCTTCTTGCCTGTGAAATTCCAGAAAAAAACGAAGAAGTTTTTGCCCTTGCAAAGAAAATAAAAGATGATTTTTATGGCAACAGAATTGTTATGTTTGCCCCTCTTTATCTTTCAAACTACTGTGTAAACGGCTGTGTATACTGCCCTTACCATGCTAAGAACAAGCATATTGCAAGAAAGAAACTTACTCAGGAAGAAGTAAAGAGAGAAGTTATTGCTTTACAGGATATGGGTCACAAAAGACTTGCTATTGAAGCCGGCGAAGACCCTGTAAACAATCCCATTGATTATATTTTAGATTGTATCAAAACAATTTACTCTATTAAGCATAAGAACGGTGCTATAAGACGAGTAAATGTAAATATTGCAGCGACTACTGTTGAAAACTACAGAAAATTAAAAGATGCTGGAATAGGTACATACATACTTTTCCAAGAAACATACCACAAGGAAAGTTATGAAAAACTTCATCCAACTGGCCCTAAGCACAACTATGCTTACCATACAGAGGCTATGGACAGAGCTATGGAGGGTGGCATTGATGATGTAGGTTGTGGTGTACTTTTCGGTCTTGAAAAATACAGATATGAATTTGCAGGTCTTTTAATGCACGCAGAACATTTAGAGGCGGTTCATGGCGTTGGTCCTCATACTATTTCTGTTCCTAGAATTAGACGAGCTGACGATATTGACCCAGACGCATTTTCTGACGGTATTGATGATAATATTTTTGCAAAAATTGTTGCCTGTATAAGAGTTGCTGTACCATATACTGGTATGATTATTTCTACTAGAGAAAGTAAAGCCTGTCGTGAAAAAGTTCTTCAGCTTGGTGTATCACAGATTAGTGGTGGTTCAAGAACAAGCGTAGGTGGCTATGTTGAGCCAGAAGAACCTGACGACTTAACATCTGAACAGTTTGATGTAGAAGACAAGAGAAGTCTTGACGAAGTTGTTCATTGGCTTATGGATTTAGGCTTTATACCTAGTTTCTGTACTGCTTGTTACAGAGAAGGCAGAACTGGCGACCGTTTTATGAGTCTTTGCAAAAACGAACAAATTCACAACTGTTGCTTACCAAATGCACTTATGACATTAAAGGAATACCTTATGGACTATGCAGCTGAAGATACAAAGATTGCCGGCGAAAAAGTTATTGCAAAAGAACTTGAGCATATTCCCAACGAAAAGGTAAGAGGCATTGTTATTGAAAGACTTAAAGAAATAGCTGACGGTCAAAGAGATTTTAGATTTTAGGAGGTGTTCCTATGGGTTTAAATGATACTCCTAAATCTGACAGAATACACATTGGCATTTTTGGTAAAAGAAACGCCGGTAAGTCTAGTATTATAAATGCTATAACTTCACAAAATCTTGCTGTAGTTTCTAAAGTAAAAGGAACAACAACTGACCCAGTACAAAAAGCTATGGAGCTTTTGCCTTTAGGTCCAGTTATGATTATTGATACCCCTGGTATTGATGATGAGGGCGAATTAGGTAAAATGAGAGTTGAAAAGAGCTATCAGGTACTTAATAAAACTGATATTGCCCTTTTAGTAGTTGACGGTAATGTAGGTCTTACTCAATGTGATAAGGATTTAATAGAAGAAATTAAAAAGAGAAAACTTCCTTATCTTATTATATTAAATAAATCTGATGAAGTTTGTAACAGATATGACATTGAAAATTCTATATGGGTAAGTGCTGAAACTAAGGAAAATATTTGGGAATTAAAAGAAAGAATTTCTAAACTTGTTCCCAATGAAAATATGACACTTAAAATAATAGGCGATTTACTTGACCCAGAGGATATTGTGGTTCTTGTAGTACCTATTGACTCAGCAGCACCAAAGGGTCGACTTATTCTCCCTCAACAGCAGACAATAAGAGATGTGCTTGAGGCTGGTGCAATTTCAGTTGTTACAAGAGATACTGAACTTTCTCAAACATTGAAAGCTCTTGGCAAAAAACCAAAAATTGTAGTTACAGACTCTCAGGCTTTTGGCAAGGTAAAAAATGATGTACCGGAAGATATTCTCCTTACTTCATTTTCAATACTTTTCGCAAGATATAAGGGAGATTTATCTGAGCAGATAAAAGCTGTAAAAGCTATAGATAGCCTCAAAGACGGAGATTATGTACTTATTTCAGAGGGTTGTTCACACCATAGACAATGTGACGATATAGGAACAGTTAAAATCCCTAGATGGCTTAAAGAACATAGTGGCAAAAAAATCAACTATGAATTTTCTAGTGGAACAGAATTTCCTAGAGATTTAAGCAAATACAAGGCCGTAATACATTGTGGTGGCTGTACATTAAACGAAAAAGAAATGAAACATAGAATTGCCGTTGCTAAGGAGCAAAATGTTCCTATTACAAACTACGGAATATTTATAGCCTATACTCAAGGCATATTAAAGAGAAGTTTACAAGCTTTTCCGGAAATAGCTAAAATACTTGATTAACACAAAAGACCTGTGGAATTTTCTCCACAGGTCTCTTTTCTTAATATCACTTAGCTATTCCAATATTAAATTCTGTCTTATTGCTGTTCTTAACCTTGCCTACTACATTTTTAGTAGTTTCTTTTCTTCTTGCTAACTGATTATAGTCATTCTCTCCACAAGATAAAACACTACCGTCTTTAGTAATAAACATTGAGAAATTATGTCCTGCCTCAATACCAACTGAATTGTCAACTTTAGGTACTTCTATAGGTGTTTCTGCGAAAAAGCGAATTTCACTACCCTTACCAGTTTTTGATTTTTCAATTCTTCCTGTCATACCGTCTTTACCTAATTCGCCCTCTGTGTTATCACCCCAACCATATACTTTACCGTCACTACTTAAAGCAAGAGAATGGTCATACCCAACTTTAATATCTACAATTTTATTTAAACCATCTATTTTCTGTGGCATTAAAAGAGGTGCTTTATCTCTACCAAGTTTTCCATTTTCCTTGTCACCCCAAGACCAAACAGCACCGTCTTTATCAAGAGCAAGCAAAACATCTTCGCCTGCATCTATTTTTGTAACATCTTTTAAATATAAAATCTGTTGAGGTTCACTTTCTTTATTTTTATTTACTCTCTGAATATAACCATTTTTACTATCTCCCCAGTCCCATACTGTTCCATCATTTTTTAATGCAATAGCATAATAACTATCATTGTTATTATAAGTTTCTCCCATAGCAATGCTCTTTACATCTGAAAGTCCTTGAACCTGCTTAGGAGCTACTGTGTTTTTATTTCCAATATTTATTTTACTGTTCTCCCAATACCATACGGTTCCGTCTTTTTTAACAGCAATAGCAGTATTCCCATAACCATCAATTTCCTTTACATCACTAATATCGCTAATTACCTTAGGTGTTGCATCTTTTGATGTAAATATTGCATTACTGTTGTCCATTTTATGGCTTTTATCAGTTTCTTCTTCGTTATTATATTCTTTTCCCCAAACCCACACCTTTCCAGTATTATCAAGTGCCATACCAAAATCACTTTTAGCATTTACTTGTACTATGTCGTTTAATCCTTTTATCTGTGTTGGAAATTGGGCATACTTAACTGTACCATTTGCTATTACACCATATTCATTTAATCCCCAAGCCCATACAGTTCCGTCACTTTTTAACGCCAAATTCCAAGTGCTACCTGACGAAATCATTGGCTGTGTTGAAAATTCTTCTGCAAGCACATTTGTTGAAAAAAGCATACTTGTTGCTAAAATAGCCCCTAAAATTTTCTTTAACATAATAATCTCCCCTTCTACTTCTTTTCAACTGTAGCTGTAGTCTTTTTTACTTCCGTATTTGGCACATATGTGCCTACAGTAAATTTACTTCTATCACTATTTATAACATTTCCAAAAGAGCTTTCAATTTTTGATGCTGGTCTACCTAATTTATTATTTTTGTAATTAAAACCACAAGTTAAAACTCCACCGTCATTAGTAACTACTGCTGAAAGCCTTGTACCTGCATCTATACAAGCATTTTTACCTACTAAACTTATGTACATAGGTGTTTCTGCTCGTTTTTCGCCTTGATATACCATTCCACTTTTATCTCTTGTTGAATATACCGGAACATTACTACTACCAAGCTGACCGTCTGTACTATCTCCCCAGCCATATAACTGGCCACTATTACTTAAAGCAAAAGAGTGTTTACCACCAGCTACTATATCAGTAATATTTTTTAAATCATTTAACTTTGTAGGTTTCCAATCTGGAACTGTTTTTCTGCCAAGTCGGCTGTAATCATTATTGCCCCAAGTCCATACATTTCCATCTTTGTCTAATGCAAGGCTATGTACTTCACCTACGCTTATTTTAGTTATATTTTTCAAATAATCATTTTCTTCTGGCTGTAAATCAGTACCATCTTCTGTTGTACCAAGGCAATAGTCCTTATTATTGCCCCAACCCCATACATTTCCGTCTTTATCTAATGCCATGGCAAAATATTTATTGCTATCGCCATACACTTTTCCCATTTGTATCTGTTCAATATCACAAAGACCGTCAACTTTCTGTACTAAATCCGGAGTTCTATTATCAAATTTCCATACTGTCCCGTCTTTTTTCAATGCCAAAGCATAAGTACCACTACTGTCTACTTCCTTAACATTGTTAATGGCATTTATTCTCTTAGGTGTAGCCTCATCTGCACTTAATTTTATAAATTCATCGGCTGTCCCTGACCTTTCCTTGCCCCAGTACCATACATAGCCTTCACTATCTACTGCCATGGAGTAATCACCCTTTGCGTTGACACAGACTATGTCTTTTAGTCCTTTTGTCTGTACTGGATAAAGGCTGTCCTGTGATGTACCAATTCCCAATGAACCGTACTTATTTTCTCCCCAAGCCCATACTGTTCCGTCACTTTTTAAAGCCAATGTATAATCCTCATTTGTAGATACCATTGGTTTTGTTGAAAATTCTTCTGCCAACACATTAGAAGATAATAACATACTTGTAGCAAGAATAACACCTATAACTTTCTTTAACATAATAATCCTCCCTCTCTTTAACTAAATAGTTATATTTTTATATTATCATATTTAAAATATTTATTCAATCATAATTATGATTTTTGTTAAAATGTCACAAATCCCCAAAATCTTAATATATTGTTAATAAATTAACATATTGATTTTTGTTGTGAAAGTGGTATAATAAATTTAAAGTTAATAAATATTATTTATGTATTTTCCACAACTAATTTTACTCGAAGGGAGTTTTTATATGTCAAATAGAATAGTTTTAAACGAAACATCATATCATGGTAAAGGAGCAATACAGGATATTGCAACAGAAGTAAAGACAAGAGGATTTAAAAAAGCCTTTGTATGTTCAGACCCTGACTTAATTAAGTTTGGTGTTACTAAAAAGGTTACTGATGTATTAGATAATGTAGGTTTTGCTTATGAAATTTATTCTAACATTAAGCCTAACCCTACTATTGAAAATGTACAGACAGGTGTTAAAGCATTTAAGGATAGCGGTGCTGACTACATAATTGCCATTGGTGGTGGTTCTTCAATGGATACATCAAAGGCAATAGGTATTATTATCAATAACCCAGAATTTGAAGATGTTAGAAGTCTTGAGGGTGTTGCACCTACTAAAAAGCCTTGTGTACCTATTATTGCTGTTCCTACTACTGCTGGTACAGCTGCTGAAGTTACAATCAACTATGTTATTACAGATGTTGAAAAGAAGCGTAAATTTGTTTGTGTAGATACTCACGATATTCCTGTTGTTGCTATTGTTGACCCAGATATGATGAGCTCAATGCCTAAGGGTCTTACAGCATCTACTGGTATGGATGCCCTCACTCACGCTATTGAAGGTTATATCACTAAGGGTGCTTGGGAAATGACAGATATGTTCCACCTTAAAGCTATTGAAATTATTTCAAAGAATTTAAGAGGTGCTGTTGAAAACACTCCAGAAGGTAGAGAAGGTATGGCATTAGGTCAGTATATCGCCGGTATGGGCTTCTCTAATGTAGGTCTTGGTATTGTTCACTCTATGGCTCATGCTTTAGGTGCTGTTTACGATACTCCTCATGGTGTAGCAAATGCTATTTTACTTCCTACAGTAATGGCTTACAACGCTGATGCTACTGGCGATAAGTATAAATATATTGCAAAGGCTATGGGTGTAGAAGGTACTGAAAGTATGACTCAGGAAGAATACAGAAAAGCAGCTGTAGATGCTGTTAGACAGCTTTCTATTGATGTAGGTATTCCTGCTGACTTAAAGGATATTGTAAAAGAAGAAGATGTTCAGTTCCTTGCTGAATCTGCTGTAGCCGATGCTTGTGCTCCTGGTAATCCAAAAGACGCAAGTCTTGAAGATATTATTGCACTCTATCATTCATTAATGTAATAAATACTCTCTTGAGTTTTTATAATTTTTCTTCCTTATTAAGGCATCGGATTTATTTTTCCGATTCACTGTAAAAAAGCTGGTGTTCATTTGAACACCAGCTTTCTCTATGTTTATATTATTTATAATTTTATCTTAAAGCATTTCTGCAAAATACTTATGTACTTCTGTAGAGTCTGTTAACTCTGGGTGGAATGCACTTACAAGCTGATTACCCTGTCTTGCAGCAACAATCTTGCCGTCAACAACAGATAAAATCTCAACACCGTCCCCAGCCTTTTCAATATAAGGTGCTCTAATAAATCTCATTGGGATTGTAGTATCACCAAATTTTTCTTCTGTAGAGAATGAACCAAGCTGTCTACCATAGGCATTTCTCTTTGCAACAATATCCATTGTAGCAAAATGTACTCTGTCGTCATTTTCAATCTTCTTTGCTAAAACCAAAAGACCAGCACAAGTACCAAATACAGGCATACCGTCATTAATCTTCTTAACAAGTGTATCTTGCATATCAAGTTCTCTTGCTAACTTACCAATAACTGTACTTTCGCCACCTGGAATAATAAGACCGTCAAAATCTCTCTCCAAATCTTTCTTTTGACGGATTTCGAAAGTTTCAACACCTATTTTGTTAAGTATATTTTCGTGTTCAATAAAAGCACCTTGAACTGCCAATACTCCAACTTTTTTCATATTATTTGCCTCTTTCTGCCATTAAAAGTTCAATTTCGTCTTCGTTAATACCAACCATTGCTTCGCCTAAATCTTCTGAAAGTTCAGCAAGTAACTTAGCATCATTGTAGTTTGTAACAGCCTTTACAATAGCAGCTGCTCTCTTTGCTGGGTTACCAGACTTGAAGATACCAGAACCAACGAATACACCTTCTGCACCAAGCTGCATCATAAGAGCTGCATCAGCAGGAGTTGCTACACCACCGGCCGCAAAGTTTACAACTGGAAGTCTCTTGTTATCGTGAACATACTTTAATAAGTCATAAGGAACGCCTAATTCCTTTGCGTTGTTGTAGAGTTCGTCTTCGCTAAGAGAACCAATTCTGCGAATTTCGCTGTTCATCTTTCTCATATGAGTTACAGCCTGTACAATATCGCCTGTACCAGGTTCGCCCTTTGTTCTAATCATTGATGCACCTTCAGCAATTCTTCTTAAAGCTTCGCCTAAATCCTTTGCACCACAAACGAAAGGAACATCAAACTTAGTCTTGTCAATGTGGTAAACATTGTCTGCTGGAGAAAGAACTTCACTTTCATCAATGTAGTCAATTTCAATAGCCTGTAAAATCTGAGCTTCTGCAAAGTGACCAATTCTAACCTTTGCCATTACAGGAATAGAAACAGCTTCCTGAATACCCTTAATCATTTTAGGGTCACTCATTCTTGATACACCACCAGCTGCTCTAATATCAGCAGGAATTCTTTCAAGTGCCATAACAGCACAAGCACCAGCTTCTTCAGCAATCTTTGCTTGTTCAGGTGTAGTAACATCCATAATTACGCCACCCTTTAACATCTGAGCTAATTCGCAATTTAATTTATATCTTGACATAATACAATAACCTCCGAAAATAAATTGATTTTTATTTGAAATATGGTTATAATTATACATAAATCTGATATTAAATAAATATCCAGTTTTTAACTTTTTAATAAGGTCAGTTTTGATTATATTTACTAAAAAAGGAGAATTATGTATGTTTACCTGTAACTTAGACCCAAAAAGTAAAGTACCTCTTTATCAACAACTTTACGAATATATACAAAATTCTATTAACAACGGAGAGTTAAAAGCTGAGGAAAAATTACCTTCAAAAAGAAAGTTATCTCAACACCTGAAAATAAGTGTTATTACTATTGAAAATGCTTACGAACAGCTTATTACAGAGGGTTATATTTACTCCAAACCTCAAAAGGGATTTTATGTTACTGATATAGATAATACCTCCCCTATTAAAGCTCCTGTTCACAATGAATTTCAACCTGTAATACCAGAAAAAACTTTACCTTATGAATTTAGAACAAATTCAGCTGACATTAACAGTTTTCCATTTTCCACTTGGGCTGCTTTGATGAGGGAAGTTCTTCGTGACCAGGATAAAAAATTGCTTGAAAAAGGTAATCCAAAAGGTTTGTATACTTTACGCCGAGAAATTGCCATTTACTTAAAAGCCTATAGAAATATTTCTGTTAGTGCAGACCAAATCATTGTAGGTGCAGGAAGTGAATATCTAATCAACATAATATTACAGCTACTAGGCAAAAACAGAATTTATGCTGTAGAAAATCCCGGCTATCACAAAATAGCTAAAATAATGGAGGCTAACGGCATTGAGCCAAAATACATACCCTTAAATGATGACGGTATTAATATGAATGAACTTATAAATTCAAAAGCAAATGTACTCCACATTACACCCTCTCATCATTTCCCATTAGGTATTGTTACTCCAGTAAAAAAGCGAAATGAAATACTAAACTGGGCATACAACACCGACAGTTACATTATTGAGGACGACTATGACAGCGAGTTTAGATATACAGGAAGACCTGTACCAGCATTGCAATCCTTAGATAAAGGTAGTAAAGTAATTTATTTGAACACATTTGCAAAAAATATTGCCCCATCTCTTAGAATTAGCTATATGGTTTTGCCCGAAAATTTGGCTGAAAAATATCAGAAAGAATTTAGTTTTTACTCCAATACTGTATCTAGTTTTGAGCAATACACTCTTTCAAAATTTATGGCAAAAGGGAATTTTGAGCGATACATAAATAAAATGCGTCTTATATACAAGCAAAGGCTAGATGCCATTATAAATTCTATTAACAACTGTTCTTTAAAAGATTTTGTAACTGTTAAAGGAGAAAAAACCGGTCTTCACATACTCCTTGAAGTCAATAATGGTATGACAGAAAAGGAGCTTGTGGATAAAGCCAGAGAAAATGGAATTTTATTAACAGGTATGTCCCAATTTTTCCACGAAGGTGTTCATAAAGGAAAGCCTACTGTAATTTTAGGATATAGTGGTATAGATACTGTCAACATAGAAAAGGCTTTTAAAATTTTGGAACAAATATGGAAATAGGCTGTCGATAAATTCGACAGCCTTGCAAGAAATGCTTGCATTTCTTGCAGTTAGTCTAAGGTAGGGACCAGCCGAGAAAAATATGGCACTAAAAAACAGTACCATATTTTTGTCCCTGTCCTCGGTCAGGCAAAGCTCGACCTGCGGAATTAATTTAAGAAAACCAAGGTTTTCTTAACAACTTTCCTTATATATTTTTATTCTTAATATGGAAATTTTAGTTTTTTTGTATTATAATAAATTGATTTCAGAAAAAAGGAGGTTCTTATGTTTTTTCGAAATATAAAGCGTTCCGAAATTTATTATTTTGAATTTGTTCCTATATGATACTGTGACATTTAATTTGTAGCTTGACATGTCAAGTTATCGGATTTATTAAAATTATATAGGAGAATTAATATGTCAAAAAAAGAAAAATTAAAAAGATACATAATATTTTTTATAGGTTTATTTTTTAGTTCATTTGGTGTTAGTTTTGTAACAAAGGCAAATTTAGGTACTTCCCCTATTTCCAGTATTCCCTATGTTTTAAGTTTAGCAACTAAGCCAACCCTTGGCGAATACACAATATTCTTTAGCCTTTTCTTAATTGCTTTACAGATATTAATACTTGGTAAAAAGTTTAAAAAGGAAAGTCTTTTACAGATACCTGTTTCTATAGTATTTGGTTATTTTATAGACTTTTCAATGTTTCTTTTAAGCTGGCTTAATCCTGAAAATTATGCCTACAGAGGTGTAGCACTTATTCTCGGTTGTATAATACTTGGTTTCGGTGTATATGCTGAGGTTATCGCCGATGTTGTTATGCTCCCTGGGGAAGCCTTTGTAAAAGCTGTAACTGTAAGATTTAAAACTGACTTTGGCACTACAAAGGTTTGTTTTGATGCCTCTATGACAATTATCGCCGGTGTTTCAGCTTTCCTTATTTTCCATAAATTAAATGGTGTTGGTATTGGTACAATTATTGCCGCACTTATTGTCGGTATTATAGCAAGATTTTTCATCAGAAAACTTGTAGCACTTACAGAACTTCTTCTTGGAAAACTAGAAGAAAAGGAAGAACCAACTTTCTCCAACAATGGAAATATTGTTATTACTATAGCCAGAGAATACGGTAGTGGTGGTAGAGAAATTGGCAAACTTGTAGCACAAAAACTTGGCATTGATTACTACGATACAGAGGTTCTTTCTCTTACAGCACAAAAGACAGGAAAATCTCAAGACTATATTGAAATGAACGACCAAAAAATAACAAGAAATTTATTATTTAATGTTTATAGTCAAGCTGACTTGTATTCTTCAAAAGACGAAAACAGTATAAAAAGTATTTTCAAAACTGAGCAGGAAATTATAAAGGAAATTGCAAGTAAAAAATCTTGTGTAATTGTAGGTAGACTTTCTAATTTCATACTTAAAGATTCAGCCTTTAATGTATTTTTACATGCAAATAAAGAGGATAGAATTAAGCGTGTAGCAACTCGTGATAATATTTCTGAAACAGATGCAGATAAGAAAATAAACAGAGTAAATAAAGAAAGACACGAACATTGTCACCTTGTAACAGGTAGAGAATGGGGACTTGCAAAACACTATGATTTGTCAATTAACACTTCCCTTTTCGGTACAGAAAATACAGCCGAATATATTTCACAAATGGCAAAAATAAAGTTCTAATTTAATAAAGTAATTTTAAAAATCTCCATAGTAGATAAGTCTACTTTGGAGATTTTTTATGGTAAATCGGAAAGATAAATCCGATGGCTTGTTTCCTGTATTCCGTCGGCATTATATCATATTCCTGTTAAAAAATATCAATCAACAGACGAGAGGTCAATCTTCTTTTTAGATATTTTTTATAACAAGAGATATACCAGAAATCACTAATAATAAAGCAGTAATTTTCTTTGCTAAATTTTTATTCATTATGCTACTACATTTCATACCAGCTATTAATCCAATCAATACAAAGGGAATAAGAATTAAACTTCTTTTTAAAGTATCCAGCGTAAGTATATGTAATGTACTATAAAGAATAATGCGAAATGTATTATCAATAATAAATACAGCACTTATATTTGCCTTAAATGACTGACTGTCATCTGTCACACGACTTACATAGGCAGCTAATAATGCCCCTACTCCAAACAGTCCACAAAGTACACCTGATGCAACTCCAATAATCGCCAACAATATCCTAGAAGATTTGCCACTATCCTTGCTATACTCTCGCAATAACATTTCCAAACCCAACACAATTACTACAACACCAAATATTAACTTAATTATGCTTGTATTTACATTTTTAAGCATAAACACTCCGGGGGAATACTGCCTATTATCACAAGTGCTATAAGAGGCAGATAAACCTTTGAATCAAGCTTTTTTCGATTTTCCCAAGTAAGAATTAAATTTGTTGGATAACCTATTAACAAATCTATAGGCGAAATATTAACATTTGGTGTTCCAAAACTCAAAATAGTTGTAAATACCAAAGTGTTTGCAAAACCGCACAGTCCTTTTATAAAATACGCAACTACTGTTGCAATAATCCACAAGTACATAATTACTTTTCCCCATTTCTTTCAACTTTTTATTCAGTATAACATAAGTATTTGATATATGCTTTGCAAAAATGGAAATTCAATTTTATAACATAAAAAAATGGGAATGTACAATTTCTCATACATTCCCAAAAACTTATAAACTAATTCAAATTCAAAGATTACTTATTCTTATTTTTGTTTCTGTTGTAGTTAATAAGGCAACCAGCAAGAATAATTTCTCTTTCATCGTCAGTTAATTCGCCCATTTTAAGAGTAAATTCTTTCATTTCACCATTTCTTACAACATAGGCTGTAAATTCAGACTTCTTATCCTTAATACCCTGAGCAACCTGTGGAATGAATACATAATCGCCATTTTCAAATGGAAGATTTTCTTCATCAAAAATAAATGGAAGCATACCCCAGTTAATAAGGTTAGAACGGTATCTCTTAGTAGCGTATTCTCTGGCAATATTAGCCCAACCACCAAGAACCTTCTGACAAGATGCAGCCTGTTCTCTTGCAGAACCGTCACCAGGCTTAACAGCAAAAATTGTACTACCAATACCCATTACATCTCTGCTGATTGTAAACTTAGTCTTGATTGTATCCATAATAGGCTTAACTTCTGGGAATGCCTGTGATGGGCAGTTACCGGCTTCAATAGCCTTTTCAGCAACCTGTACTTCCTTAGCTCTGCCAACATAAGCAGGGTCTTTTCTTGAAAGTGTAAATTCAGCAAGACCTAAAGGATTTGAACGGTATGAACTTGTTTCGCCAGATGGGATAAGTTCATCAGTTGTTGTAACAGGGTCAGTAATAAGTGATACAACCTTTACAAGAAGGTTTTCTGGTAAAGCTACCATTTCAGGCCAATCTGTAATATTTGGACCTAACTTTAATTCAACACTTGTGTCTGCCTTGCCAAAGCCCTGATATACTCTATTGTCATATACAGACTTGTTGAAGAAGTACTTAGGCTTAGTAAATTCAACATCAATATTTTCAGCAGAAGTAAGGAAGCCCTTGTTTACTGCTGTAGCTGCAATAGAACGAGCGTCCATAAGTGCAACAGATGCAATCTGACCATTACCTGGCTTAGAACCCTCTCTGTTAGGGAAGTTTCTTGTAGAATGTCTGATACTTAAACCTTCATTACTTGGAACATCGCCTGCACCAAAGCAAGGACCACAGAACGCAGAACGAACAGTAGCACCGGCATTCATTAACTTAAATATAGAACCATTTTCAACTAACTGCATAAACACAGGCTGACTTGATGGATATACACTTAAAGCAAAGTCATCAGCACCAATACTCTGACCATTTAAAATATCTGCTACATCACAAATGTTGTCATATGTACCACCGGCACAACCAGCAATAACACCCTGGTCTACATAAAGTCTGCCGTTCTTAATCTTATCTCTAAGCTTGAAGTGAATATCAGGATTGTTAATAGTCTTAACAGCCTTCTTTTCAACATCAGCTAAAATGTCTTCAAGGTTAGCATTTAATTCATCAATAGTGTATGTATTACTTGGGTGGAATGGCATAGCAATCATAGGCTTAATAGTTGATAAATCAACATAAACAATGCCATCATAATAAGCAACAGAACCAGGATTAAGTTCCTTGTAATCTTCTGCTCTATCGTGAACTTCATAGAAATTCTTGATTTCGTCATCAGTTCTCCAAATAGAAGAAAGACAAGTAGTTTCTGTTGTCATAACATCAATACCATTTCTGTATTCAGCATTAAGATTAGAAATACCGTCACCGATAAATTCCATAACCTTATTCTTAACGTATCCGTTTGCAAATACTTCGCCAATAATAGCAAGAGCAACGTCCTGAGGACCTACAAATGGCTGTGGCTTACCTGTAAGGTAAATACCGATAACTTCTGGACGCTTTACATCATAAGTCTGCTGAAGGAGCTGTTTAGCAAGTTCGCCACCACCTTCGCCAATAGCCATTGTACCTAAAGCACCATAACGAGTGTGGCTATCTGAACCTAAAATCATCTTGCCACAACCTGCCATCATTTCACGCATAAACTGATGAATAACAGCCTGATGTGCTGGAACATAAATACCACCGTATTTCTTAGCAGCACTAAGACCAAACATATGGTCATCTTCGTTTATTGTACCACCAACTGCACAAAGTGAGTTATGGCAATTTGTAAGAACATAAGGAATTGGGAACTTTTCCATACCAGATGCTCTGGCTGTCTGGATAATACCAACATAAGTAATATCGTGACTTGCCATACAGTCAAATTTGATTTTAAGACTGTCCATATTTCCACTTGTATTGTGAGCCTCTAAAATACCATAAGCAATAGTATTCTTTGCAGCTTCTTCCTTAGTAACATTAATGTTTTTAGAAGCAAGCACCTTTTGTGCATCAGCATCATCTTTTACAAGTTCTGTGCCGTTTAAAAGATACGCACCAGTATTAAATAATTCTATCATACTTTTTTATCCTCCTGTGTAATTTTAAGAGTAAGTAAAACATTGCTTTTTGAATTTTTTGCATGTGTTATAGCATAATTATACCATAAATATAAAGTTTTTCAACCTAAAAATAGTAATTTTTGCAAGTTTATACTTAAAAAAATTCATTTTTATATTTTTGATAATTTATTTTATTAATCTTTACAATTATTTACTTGCTTTATATACCCTTTCCAGTTATAATAAGATAGATAATTTTTTATCAATCTTTGTAATATTATATAGATATGAATGTGTTTTTCTAAAAGGAGCAGATTCTATGATTAGAAAATTAAATAGCCGAGATGCTAGCGATATTGAATATTGTTTACAGCAAAAGCCTATGTTTGGGCAATTTGTTCGTATTTTTATAAAAGATTTAGGTATAGGTATAGAGAACTGTAATATTTTTGGATACTACGAAAAAGCTAAGTTGACTTGTATTTTTTCCGTTGTACTAAATAATCTTATGGTTTATTCCTATGCCGATGTTGTTCCGGCAAAGGAAATATTGGACTTTTTAAAAAATCACAATATAAAATTTTCAATTATGAAAGGCGAAGAAAGTGTATTGCAACAGTTTACTCCTTTTGTCAAGGTAGTTACAAAATATGGCACTCTCCTTTGCAAACTTTTCAGAGAAGAATTTACACCTGTAGACTATAGTGACATTGTTATTGAAAGAGCTTACTCTGGTAATGTTGACGAAATACTTGGTTTCTTTAACAACACTATTGAATACAAAATGCTTTTAAGCCCAGAAGACACAAAGAAATTCGTAAACTTTGGATATACCTATTTTACAAGAGAAAATGGCAAAATAGTTGCTCTTACAATGTGCAATTATATGAGCCGAGATATTGCAAATATTAGTGTCTTAGTAACTGCTCCAAATGCCAGAAATAAAGGCTATGGCAGTAAGTTATTAAGCAAAATTTGTGAAGAACTTTTGAAAATAAGCAATAGCTGTTCAATTTGCTATGATGTTATGAATGTTCTAAGTATTTACAGAACTGTAGGCTTTAAGGAAATTGACAAACAAGCAATATATATTGTAATACAGTAAAAGCATTGGCTACTGTGGTATGCCCTCTATTTATTTAGAGGTAGCATATCACATTTTGCCAATGCTTTTTGATTTATACACATTAAACTTATTTTTACTGTGTATATCTTTAATTTTTCTTTTTAAGACTAATAAATTTCTTAAATGCCTCTGTATCAGTATTTATAATAAGTTCATCTGGCATTTGAACTTCATCTAAAAGTTTTTGAACATTAGTAAAGTCCCCAACAGAAGTCATATAATGAGCATCACTACCCAATATTATAGGCATATCCTGTCTTTTGCACTCTAAAATTATATCCTTCACTATTTTATCCCCACCCGCTCTTGAACCATTAGGGTCAAGAGATGAATTGTTTATTTCCAAAAGTGTATTATAATCTCTGGCAGCTGTTACCAACTTTTTAACATCAATAGGATAGCGTGGGTCCCCTGGGTGTCCAATAATATTTACCAATGGATTTTTAATAACATTTATAAGAGTTTCCGTAAAATCCTCCTCGGATTTTGGGTCAATACAAGGTAAATGCAAACTTGCAATAGCTATGTCTAAATTTTTAAGTATTCTCTCTGACATATCTACTTTTCCTGTACTGTCCAAAATATTAAGCTCAATACCCTTTAAAACTCTTACGCCCTCAATATACTCTGGCAAAATTCTTAAATTCAAAAAATGTAAATATCCGCAACTTCCCGGCATTTTAGGTGCGTGGTCTGTCATACCAATAATTTCAAGACCTATTGATGCAGCATATTTTGCATTTTCTGTTACTGTGCTATATGCGTGTCCACTTGAAACAGTATGAGTATGTGTGTCAATTTTGTATTTATTCATATTTATTACTCCTATCCAAATTTTTCTTGTATACAAAGCCATATGTTTTGTAGTATACTTGAACTAAACTACAAAGGAGGTCAAAACCCAATGAAAAAGCTAGAAACCATAACAACAACTGAATATAAGGTAACAGAAGTAGTTTGCAACGGTTGTGGCAAACCTATACCTCAAGATAAATACGGTCATAGAGCAGACTGTCTTTCAGTTGATAAGGAATGGGGTTACGGTTCTTGCTTTGACGGCGAAAATCATAGCTTTGACCTTTGCGATGAATGTTATAGTGAAATCATTAAAAATTTCAAAATACCTGTTGAAAAACACTAATATGATTATAAAACTAATTTTTATTTTTTGCAATTATATTTAAAGGCTGTACCCATGCAAATATTGCATAAGATACAGCCTAAAATTATTATTCTTCAGGTTTATTATTTTCTTCTGAAATACTTTCTTCTTTCTTTTCCTCTTTTTCTGGGAAATCCACATACTTTTTAAGAATATCCATAAATTCCTCGCCGGAAATTGTTTCCTTTTCGAAAAGGAAGTTACTTATTTCTTCAAGGGCAGTTTTTTGTTCTTCAATAATATTCTTAGCCTTTATATGACAAGTTTTTATTACATCTAAAACAGCCTTATCAACTTCAGCAACTGTATGTTCTCCTACAAGAGAAACCTTTGTACCGTCAAGGTATCTATTTTCCACATTTTCAAGTGCCATCATATCAAATTCGTCACTCATACCATAGAGAGTAATCATATTTCTAGCAAGTTTTGTTGCCATTTCAATATCATTACTTGCACCAGTAGTAATAGAGTTAAACTCGATTTCTTCGGCACTTCTACCGGCAAGATAAGTTACTATTTTAGCAAGTATTTCTTCCTTGCTCATTAAATATCTTTCTTCTTCTGGCATCTGCATTGTGTAACCCAAAGCACCCATTGTTCTTGGAATAATTGTAATTTTCTGAACAGGCTGAGAATGATTTTGAAGTGCTGCTGCAAGAGCATGTCCAACTTCGTGAACCGCAACAACTCTCTTTTCCTTTTCGCTAAGTATTCTATCTTTCTTTTCCTTACCAGCAATTACAACCTCAACTGATTCCATTAAATCCTCTTGAAGTACCTTTTCTCTACCCATTCTTACTGCTCTTAATGCTGCCTCATTTACAATGTTTGCAAGGTCAGCACCTGTAGCACCACTTGTAGCAAGGGCAATTTTTTCATAATCAATGTCATTGTCCATCTGTACCTTAGCTGCGTGTACCTTTAATACATCAACTCTACCCTTTAAGTCCGGAGCTTCAACAATAATTCTTCTATCAAATCTACCAGGTCTTAAAAGTGCCTTATCAAGTACCTCTGGTCTGTTTGTTGCTGCAAGTATTACAACACCATTTGAAGTATCGAAACCGTCCATTTCAGACAAAAGCTGATTAAGTGTCTGGTCATTATTTCCTAATCTGTTATCACGCTTTGCACCAACGGCATCTAATTCATCAATAAATACAATACAAGGTGCATTTTCCTGTGCTGATTTAAAAAGCTCTCTAACTCTTGACGCACCAACACCAACGAACATTTCTTCAAAGTCTGAACCTGAAAGTGACATAAATGTTACTTTTGCTTCTCCGGCAACAGCCTTTGCAAGTAAAGTTTTACCAGTACCCGGAGGTCCTACAAGCAAAGCACCTTTTGGCTGTTTAGCACCAATTTTATTGTACTTTGTAGGGTTATGAAGAAAGTCAATAATTTCCTGTAAAGACTCTTTTGCCTCGTCTTGTCCTGCTACATCGGCAAATGTTACACCTGTAGTTTTTTCCATATAGACTTTTGCATTGGACTTGCCAAATCCACCAAGTCCTCCACCCATATGCTTAGCCATAATTCGCATAATAAATGTGAAACCAAGGTACATAATCAAAAGTGGAAGTATCCAAGATAAAGCAAATGAAATGATTGGAGAGTTATACTGTATAGGAGCATAAAACTCAACATTCTTTTCCTTTAAAAGTTTTACAAGTTCGTCATCGCCAACTCTACCTGTATAGAATACTGTTGCACCATTTACTAATTTTTGGTCGCCGTCTTGCAACTTATCCTTATAAGGTTTAACAATAAGTTTATCACTTTGGAACTCAACGGATTCAACCTTACCTTCTTGTACTAACTTTATAAATTTACTATATTCCAACTCGCTTTGACTTCTTGCTGTCATTACAACAGAAAAAACATTAAAAGCGAATGTAATAAGCAAGGATATTACAAGAATACGAATAAAGACTTTACTATCGCTGTTATTTTTGGAATTGTTGCTGTCATTTATTCTATTATCTTTTGCGTTTTCATCCATAAAAACAACTCCTTTCATTTCTAACTATTTTAATACAAAAAACAGCACAATTCAATATTACCCAAAGTAAATTTATATTTTCTTAATATTTGTATTCTTATAATAATGACTAAGTATATCTGTATATTTTGTTCCATTATTAGCCATATAAACCGCTCCATATTGACTCATACCAACGCCATGACCATAGCCCTTTGTTTTAAAAACTATGTCACTTCCATTTTTAGTTATAGTAAAATCACAGGATTTTAAATGAAATGTTGTCCTTATTTTTTCTCCTGAAAATTCTTTTCCGCCAATAGAAACAGTTGACACATATCCGGCATTAGTTCTTTCTTTTATAACTATATTTTCAGAACCAAATATATTTTTCATAGTTTTGGCTGATACAGTTACACTACCGTTATAATAGGGAGAATATTTGTCCCCTTTTGACTCAACGCTAGTTAGATACTGTAAATCTTGTCCCCAAACATCTTTGCAATTTTCTGTTTCTCCATTAGAAGTAGAACAAAATACAGCCAATATAGGTTCATTATTGTATTCCAAAATTTCTCCCTGTGTAGCATTTACACATTGACTTATTTTTTTATAATTTTCATCAAAGGATTTTCCCCACATTTTTTTCATTTTATCAACAGAAGTATAGTTTTGCTTTAATTTAGTATAATCAAAATTTTTATTACCATTAGCACCTCTTATCGCATAAGTCCTTGATGCAACAGCCTGTGCCTTTAATGCCTCATAAGGAAAAGATACTGACATTTCCCCTGCCACTACACCTATTACATAGTTTTCCAACCTGTCATCTCTTTTGTTCTGAATATTTTCCATAACTTTTTCTTGCTTTTCCTCTTTTGTTTCAACTATTGAACAAGCTGGTATTTCTACTTTGTTGTTATTGCTAACACCAAGACCTATTGCAATTAATAAAGACAGCAATATTTTTTTCACATTATCACCTCTTTAGAATTTATTGCACAGCCTGTTCATTTATTCTAATAATATCTGCTCCTATACCTCTTAATTTTCCGTCAAAATTTTCATAACCTCTATCAATATAGTGAATATCTGTAATTTCTGTTACTCCCTCTGCACCTAACCCAGTAATTACAAGACCTGCACCGGCTCTTAAATCTGTTGCCCTTACCTTAGCACCTTTCATTGTTTCTACACCTTTTACAACGGCACATCTTCCCTCTATGGTAATATCTGCACCCATTTTTATAAATTCAGGTACTTGCATAAATCTGTTTTCAAAAACCGTTTCATTTATTATTCCTGTACCAAGACCACCACACATTAGTCCCATAAATTGTGCCTGCATATCTGTAGGAAAACCCGGATAAGGCATAGTTTTAATATCTGTGTTTGCTATAAATCCGTCTGAACATACTGTAACTGAGTTTTCATCTTCTTTAACTTCAACATCGGCCTCTTTTAGTTTTGAAATAACAGGTCTTAGCTGTTCAGGTATTACATCTTGTATTTTTACATTGCCACCAGTACCGGCAACAGCAATCATAAAAGTGCCTGCCTCTATTCTGTCTGGAATTACTCTGTGACAGCAACCACCTAGTTCATTTACACCTTTTATTACAATAGTGTCTGTGCCAGCACCACTAATTTTTGCACCAATGGAATTTAAAAACTTTGCCAAATCTACAATTTCAGGCTCTATGGCACAATTACTTATTGTAGTTTCTCCCTTTGCCAAAACTCCTGCAAGCATTATATTTTCAGTTGCACCTACACTGGGAAAATCCAAATATACATCATTACCCTTTAACTCTTTTGCCTCAATATTTACCATACCTTGCTCAATGTTACATTCTGCTCCAAGACTTGTAAAACCCTTTAAATGCAAATCTACAGGTCTTAAACCTATGCTACAACCTCCCGGCATAGGCATAACAGCCTTACCAAATCTGCCTAACATAGCTCCGGCAAGCAAAAAAGATGCTCTTATATCTCTTGCTTTTTCATCTCTTGCAATTTGATTAAAAACATCATTACAGTATATACTAAGACTATTATCAAAATTTACTTCTGCCCCACAATCTCTAAGTAACTGTACCATAATTTCCACATCTGTCAATTTGGGAACATTTTTAATTTCACATTTTTCTCCTGTCAGTAAACAGCCAGCCATAATTGGCAAAACTGAGTTTTTTGCACCGCCAATTTCGACAACTCCTGAAAGATTTTGACTTTTTGTAACTATATACTTTTCCATATTCACGCCCCATTCTATTGTTTTATATTTTTATTGTTGCCACAAAAAATCAAATCAACACTTGTAATCTTTAGAAAAATATTTTTTTATTATTGACAAATTTTACCTAAAGTGATATACTATATTTAACTTAAACAATAATAATTATTATTTAGGAGGTATGATTTATGGAATTAAAGGGTTCAAAAACAGAAAAAAATTTAATGACAGCTTTTGCTGGTGAGTCTATGGCTCGTAACAAGTATACATACTTTGCAAGTACAGCTAAAAAAGAAGGTTACGAACAGATTTCAGCTATTTTCCTTGAAACAGCTAACAATGAAAAGGAACACGCTAAACTTTGGTTCAAACTCTTAGATGGCATTGGCAATACTATGGATAACCTTAAAGCTGCTGCTGCCGGAGAAAATGAAGAACATACAGATATGTATCCAACTTTTGCAAAGGAAGCAAGAGAAGAAGGTTTTGACGATATTGCAAAACTCTTTGATTTAGTTGCAAAGATTGAGGCTCATCACGAAGAAAGATACAAGAAGTTAATTGACAACATTAATAACAGTACTGTTTTCAAATCAGAAGGTAAAAAGTTATGGATTTGCCGTAACTGTGGTCACATTCACTATGGAGAATCTGCTCCAAAGGTATGTCCAACTTGTAAGCACCCTCAGGCTTACTTTGAAATTATGGCTGAAAATTTCTAATATATACTTTTGACACTTTAAAAGGCTCTGTGGAAAAAACCACAGAGCCTTTTTTGTACCCTTTTCAGTTACAGGAAGTCAAACATTTCCTGCACAATTTAGCACTTGCTGTCGCAACCGCCACAGCCACAGTTTGAATTATTTCCACAGCAGCAGAAAAGAAGAATAATGATAATAATCCAGCAATTGTCCATACCGTTTTCACAGCCACAACCACAGTTGCCGAAGTTACCAAATCCGTTTTCGCCACAGCCACAGAATAATAAGATTAAAATAATCCAAAGGCAGGAATTGTTACTAAAGTTCATAAATTAAATACCTCCATAATTTTGAGTACACTTAATTCTATGAACTATTTCTAAAAAATTGCCTGTCCTGTAAAAAAATATTTTTAATTGTCACTCCTTGTCCGATTTATCATCTTGTGAAAACTCATTTTCATACTTTTTCTCTAAATGTTTTCTGTATTTTCCTGTAATAAAATAGACAATAACAAAACAACCTATAAACAACAAGTAATTTAAACCACTTTCAACACCAAAATTTTTCTTAGTATGCCATACATACAAATATCCCAAACTAACAAAAGCAATTACAACTATGGTATAAATCCATTGCGTACTTTTCTTTCTTCCCTTTTCACTATCCCACATATTTATTTTAAGCATAGCAGTTCTTATAAGCTGGTAAATAGGAAATGCCACAACTATAATATACTCAGTAATAATATCATTAAATCCACAGCCAAAATAGAATACTTTTATCAAAATGGAAAGTATAACGCCATAATATACAATTAATGAAAATTCCGCTCTAACCTTGTTTATGCCATTTATAATTTTTTCATCTTTCATTTTTTACCTCACAAAATTTTTATAACCAAATCAAAAGTCATTATATAGGATATATCATTTAAGGTCAATTACATAATTGTTTTTGTAATATATATTTTTGTTTTATTTATTTCATACCCAGCATAAAAATAAATTGAGGTGATACAATGAATGAAAAGGCTATAGCTTATGTATATGGAAGTGCAGAATATCCTCGCCTACAGGGCAGAGTTACATTTCATCAAATACAAGACGGTGTTTTAATAACAGCAGAGGTTCATGGGTTACCTGTGGAACAAGACTGTTCTGGTGGAATTTTCGGTTTCCATATTCACGAGGGTAATGTTTGTACAGGAAATACTGACGACCCTTTTGCAAACACAGGCGGTCATTACAATCCTACAAACTGTCCTCACCCATACCACGCTGGGGACTTGCCACCACTTTTTTCAAACAATGGATATGCCTTTATGTCTGTTTTAATAAACAAATTTACTGTAAATGAAATAATAGGAAGAACAGTTATAATACATTCACAACCTGACGATTTTACAACACAGCCTAGTGGAAATTCAGGCAAAAAGATAGCTTGTGGAGAAATAATAGAACAATAATTCAAAACAAAAAGGGTATTCGTAAATATATCTACGAATACCCACTTTTATTACTTATTATTCACTAAATTCGCCAAATTTTCTAAATCTCTCATATCTTTCCTTTAAGAGAGTTTCTAAATCCTTTGACTGTAAAATATTAACTTCAATCTCTAACTTAGATTTTAAGAGATTAGCTGTGAAACCAAAGTCATTCTGGCAACCGCCATTAACTTCTTTTATAACCTTTTCGATTACGCCAAGTTCATATAAGTCCTGTGCTGTAAGACGCATAACATCAGCAGCCTCCTGAAATCTCTTAGGGTCTTTCCAAAGAATACTTGCAAAACCCTCTGGACTAAGAACTGAGTAAACACTATTTTCAAGCATCCATACTCTATCTGTTACGGCAAGGGCTAATGCACCACCACTACCACCTTCGCCAATAACAATAGAAATTGTAGGAACTTTAATTTTAGCAAGTTCAAAAAGGTTTCTGGCAATAGCCTCGCCCTGACCTCTTTCTTCTGCACCTACACCACAGTATGCACCACTTGTGTTAATAAAGCAGATAATAGGTCTATTGAACTTTTCAGCCTGTTTCATAAGACGAAGAGCCTTTCTGTAGCCCTCTGGATGAGGAGAACCGAAGTTTCTTTCGATATTCTCTTCCATTGTCTTACCTTTCTGAATACCAATAACAGTAACAGGTACACCATTTAAAGATGCAATACCACCAACAATAGCCTTATCATCAGCAAAATTTCTGTCACCATGGAATTCAATAAAATCTTCAAAAATATGAGTTATATAATCAAGAGAGGTCGGTCTGGATACCTTTCTTGCAATTCTGACTCTGTCAAAAGCCTTAGGCATTTTCAGCACCGCCTTTCTTGCAATTATGTAATTTCAAAATAGTCATTAATGTCTGAGGTAACTGTTCTCTGTCTACAATAGCATCTACGAAACCGTGGTCAAGAGAGAATTCAGCAGTCTGGAATTCATCTGGAAGTTTCTGCTTAATTGTACCCTCAATAACTCGTCTACCGGCAAAACCAATAAGAGCCTTAGGTTCAGCAAGTATAATATCCCCAAGCATAGCAAAACTAGCTGTTACACCACCTGTTGTTGGGTCAGTAATAACTGTAATATAAAGTAAACCAGCTTCTGAATGTTTTGCACAAGCAGCACTAATCTTAGCCATCTGCATAAGAGAAACAATACCCTCCTGCATTCTAGCACCACCAGAACAAGTGAAAACAATAATAGGAAGTCTGTTTTCTGTAGCATATTCAAAAGCTCTAGTAAGCTTTTCGCCTACAACAGAACCCATTGAACCCATAAGGAAAGTAGAGTCCATAACAGCTAAAACTGTTTCGTATCCACCTATTGTACACTTACCAGTACGGATAGCATCTTTAAGACCTGTCTTTTCCTGAACAGACTTAATCTTTGTCTTGTAATCAGGGAAGTTAAGAGGGTCCTTTGCTTCCATATTTATATCAAATTCAACAAATGAATTTTCATCAGCAATAGTCTTTACTCTATCCTTTGAATTAAGTCTGAAGAGCTTAGCACACTTTGGACAAATCTTTAATCTGCCTAAAGCTTTTTTCTCTAAGATATTGCCACAAGATGGGCATTTAATACAACCTGCAGGAACTTCTTCCTTTGCAGTTTCTTTTGATTTATCCTTAGAAGATTCTTTTGCCTTTTCAGCAGGAGTAAGGTTATCCTTAATTGCTTCTACTGTGTTTTTAAGTGTTTCCACATCAGGCAATTTAAAATTTTCAAATAGTTTCATCTTGCATCTCCTTAAAACATAAATGTCATTTCAGCTTCTGCAACCTTTTTATCGCCTACATAAGCAATGCCCTTGCCAATACCAGCCATTTTCTTGAGCTTAACAATTTCAACTTCAAATCTAAGTGTATCGCCAGGAGTTACCTTACCTCTGAACTTAGCCTTGTCAATACCACCAAAGTATGCAATCTTACCCTTATTTTCTTCCATAGAAAGAATTGCAACAGCACCAGCCTGTGCCATAGCCTCAATAATGAGAACACCTGGCATTACAGGTTCGCCTGGGAAGTGACCCTGAAAGAAGTTTTCGTTCATTGTTACATTCTTAATTGCTGTAATCTTTTTACCTTCTTCAAGTTCAAGAACTCTGTCAATAAGACAGAATGGATAACGATGAGGTATAATTGACTGAATTTCTTTAATATCCATCATATTATTAGTCCTCCCACTTCTTTAAACATAATACAGCATTGTGACCACCAAAGCCTAAAGTATTACTTAAAGCATACTTAATATCTCTTTCAACACCCTTGTTTGGAGTATAGTTTAAGTCACATTCTTCATCAGGGACTTTGTAACCAATTGTAGGTGGTACAAAGCTATTTTCAAGAGCTAAAACAGATGCAACAGCTTCAACTGCACCAGTAGCACCTAATAAGTGACCTGTCATAGACTTAGTTGAGCTAATGTTAATATCCTTTGCATAATCACCAAAACAAGTCTTAATAGCTAAAGTTTCTGCTGCGTCATTAATGTGTGTACTTGTACCATGAGCATTGATGTAGCCTACTTCTGTCTTTTCAATACCAGCTTCGTCCATAGCAGCTTCCATAGCCTTAACAGCACCGTCGCCATCAAGTAATGGGCTTGTAATATGGTTAGCATCACAAGTTGAACCATAACCAACAACTTCTGCTAAAATCTTAGCACCTCTAGCCTGAGCAGATTCAAGAGATTCCATAAATACCGCACCAGCACCTTCGCCCATAACGAAACCGCCTCTTTCCTTATCGAAAGGAATAGATGCTCTGTCTGGGTCTGTGCTTGTAGAAAGTGCCTTTAATGCTGCGAAACCACCAATACCAAGTTCGCAAATAGATGCTTCAGAACCACCAGCAATAATATAATCTGAATAACCATGCTTAATATTTCTGAAAGCCTCGCCGATACAGTTTGTACTTGATGCACAAGCTGTTACAACATCAATACAAGTACCTCTTGCACCAAAACGGATTGCAATATTACCTGCTGCCATATTACTTATTGCCATAGGAATAAATAATGGAGCAATCTTGTTAATACCTTTTTCTACAAGTCTTCTACCCTGTTCTTCAATAGTAGTTAAACCACCAATACCTGAACCGAAAACTACACCAAACTTATGCTTATCAATGCTTTCAAGGTCAATACCAGACATTTTAACTGCTTCATCAGCAACAGCCATACCGTAGATACTGAACATATCAAGTCTTTTAGTTTCTTTCTTTTCAACAACTGTTGTTGGGTCAAAGTTCTTTAATTCGCCTGCACAAACTGCCTTACTCTGAACAGCTTCTGTGTCAAACTTAGTAATATGAGCAATACCGTTCTTACCATTTTTAAGACCGTCCCAAAATTCAGCTGTGTTATTTCCAATAGGTGTTAATGCACCAATACCTGTAATTACTACTCTTCTTTCCATTAAATAAATCCTCCTTAACCTATTACCATACCGCCGTCAACTCTGATTACCTGACCAGTAATATACTTAGACTTAGCAAGGAATACGGCTGTTTCTGCAATTTCTTCTGGCTGACCAAATCTCTTTAAAGGAATATTTGATAAAATACTTTCTTTCATCTTGTCAGCTAAAACATCTGTCATATCTGTTGCAATCATACCTGGTGCAATAGCATTACAAGTAATATTTCTTGGAGCAAGTTCCTTAGCTACTGAGTAAGTCATACCAATAACGCCGGCCTTACTTGCAGCATAGTTTACCTGACCAATATTACCAGCTACACCAATAACTGAACTCATATTGATAATAGCACCACTTTTTTGTTTCATCATAATCTTGCTAGCGTGCTTCATCATATTGAAACAACCTTTAAGATTTGTATTAATAACAGCATCAAAATCTTCTTCGCTCATTCTCATCATAAGAGTGTCACGAGTGATACCTGCGTTATTTACAAGTACATCAATAGTACCAAATTCTTCCTTAGCAGCCTCAACTAATTTAAGAGCCTCGTCAAATTTGCTTACATCTGCCTGAACAGTAAAGCACTTTACGCCCTTAGCCTCAATTTCAGCCTTTACTTCTTCTGGAGAAGTTGAACGATAATTTAAAACAATGTTACAACCTTCATTTGCAAATGCAAGAGCAATAGCCTTACCAATACCCTTTGCACCACCTGTTACAATAACAGTCTTATCCTTTAACATCCTAAACCTCCACAAGTCTTTTCAAGGGACTTTAAGTCCTCAACATTATATACAGCAACATCTTTGCTAATCTTCTTTACAAAAGAAGAAAGTGTCTTACCTGGACCCATTTCTACAAATGTGTCTACACCTAATTCAATCATTTTTCTTACAGACTGTTCCCACTTAACAGGATTCATAACCTGCTTTGTAAGAATGTCAATAACTTCGTCTTTTGATGGTACTACATCAGCAGTTAAGTTAGTAATAACTGGAATATTCATATCCTTAATAGTCATATGCTGTAATTCAGCATTGAGCTTTTCAGATGCTGGAGCAAGAAGTGAAGTGTGGAAAGGACCACTAACATTAAGCATAACAGCCTTTCTTGCACCCTTTTCCATTACAATTTCAGATGCCTTTTCTACAGCAGCCTTATCGCCAGCAATAGCAATCTGACCAGGGCAATTGTAGTTAGCAATCATACATCTACCAATAGACTTAACTTCGTCACAAGCCTCCTGAATTTTGTCAGCATCTAAGTTAAGAACAGCACACATACCGCCTTCGCCAACAGGAACAGCTTCAGTCATAAAACGACCTCTTTTTCTTACAAGCTGAACTGCATCAGCAAAGTCAAATGTACCACTTGCAACATGAGCAGAATATTCGCCAAGACTAAGACCAGCAACATAGTCAGCCTTTAAGCCCTTTTCTTCCATTAATTTAAGTACAGCAACGCTCATTGTAAGAATAGCAGGCTGTGTATATTCAGTTTCATTTAATCTTTCGTCTTCGTTAAAGCAAATGTCACTAATCTTTAAGCCAAGTGCCTCATCAGCTTCATCAAAAACTTTCTTTACACATTCAAAATTGTCATAAAGCTCCTTGCCCATACCAGCTTTCTGAGCACCCTGACCACTAAAAATAAACGCAGTTTTCATTTCTTCCTCCTGTTACTTTACAAGTTCATTAAACTTTGCCATAATTTCTTCTATAATTTCAGAACAAGATTCTTCCTTGTTTACCATACCGGCAATCTGACCACTCATTACAGAACCATTGTCTACATCGCCTAACTTAACAGACTTCTGTAATGCACCAGTACCAAGCTGGTCAAATCTTGCCATATCTGGATTTTCCTTTGAACCTTCTTCTTTTTCAGCAGCGAGGAAAGCATTGGCAAGTTTATTCTTAATAACTCTTACTGGGTGACCTGTAATCTGACCAGTAATAACTGTTGCAAGGTCATTAGCCTTTAAAATCTTAGCCTTATAGTTTTCGTGTACTGTACATTCAGTAGCAACAAGGAAACGAGTACCAATCTGTACACCCTCTGCACCAAGCATAAAGCCAGCTGCCATACCTCTACCGTCAGCAATACCACCAGCTGCAAGAACAGGAATAGAAACAGCATCTACAACCTGTGGAACTAAAGCCATAGTAGTAAGCTTACCAATGTGGCCACCACTTTCCATACCTTCAGCAATAACAGCAGACGCACCGATTTTTTCCATTTTCTTAGCCTGAGCAACACTAGGTACTACAGGAATAAGGCTAATACCATGTTCCTTAAACTTGTCCATATACTTAGATGGGTTACCTGCACCAGTTGTAACAACCTTTACACCCTCCTCACAGACAAGGTTAACAATATCTTCTACAAATGGAGATAAAAGCATAATGTTTACACCAAAAGGCTTGTCTGTAAGTTCTTTACACTTTCTGATTTCTTCTCTAACAATATCTGCAGGAGCATTACCTGCTGCAATAATACCAAGACCACCTGCATTAGAAACAGCAGACGCAAGACTTGCATCAGCAATCCATGCCATAGCACCCTGGAAAATTGGATATTTAATACCTAACATTTCACAAATTCTTGATTTCATTTTTTCACCTGTTAACCTTTCTATATCTTTTTAATTATTTACCATTTAATGAGGGTACTACCCCAAGTAAGTCCACCGCCGAAGCCAGTTATAATTATGTAATCTCCCTTTTTAAGAAGACCCTTACTATCCATATGCCCAAGGGCAATAGGAATACTAGCAGCAGAAGTATTACCAAATTCATCTACATCAATAAAGAACTTGTCCATTGTAGTTTTAAGTTTCTTTGCTACAACTTCTATTATTCTTGAATTTGCCTGATGAGGTACAATGTACTTTATATCATCAACAGTCAAATTATTTCTTTCTAAAAGAATACTAACACTCTTTGGAACTGTCTTAGTTGCAAAATTAAATATAGCTCTGCCGTCCATTTCAAGATAGTTTTTATTTTCTTCTTCCGGATTGCACACCATATTTCTGACTTTTCTTTCGCCACCAGTAAGTTTAATACCGTCCTCGCCCTTACTGTGCATATCTTCATCAATGATGCCACTATCTTCGCTAGGTTCTACTAAAGCACCACCTGCACCATCGCCAAAGAGAACACAAGTCGCTCTGTCTGTCCAATCTACAATCTTTGAAAGTGTTTCAGCACCGAAAACAAGAACCTTTTTGTACTGACCACTTTTTACAAATTTATCAGCAACACTTAAAGCATATACAAAACCAGAACAAGCTGCACTTAAATCAAAAGCCCAAGCATTTACACAACCTAAAGCCCCCTGAACAAGACAAGCCGTACTAGGAGTCGAATAATCAGAAGTAATAGTAGCCACAATAATAAGGTCTATATCTTCTGGATTAGTGTTTGTTTTTGAAAGCAATTTTTTGCCCACTTCAATGCAAAATTCTGATGTATTTTCTCCTGTTGACAAATGACGGCGTCTGATACCCGTTCTGGTAGCTATCCACTCGTCATTAGTTTCCACTATGTTACTAAGGTCATCGTTAGTAACAACCTTTTCAGGAACATAATAGTCAACAGCTTTAATTCCTGTTCTTAACATTTCATTCTCCTCTATTATATTTTTTAGTCAAAAAACTTGTAAGGCTACCTAAAGCCTCTATAAACATATCAGCCTCATAGTCAGATAAATCCACAATAAGAGATTTTACTAATTCCAAATGAAATCTCTGGTGGACTTTGAAAAGCTGTTTACCTTTTTCTGTAAGACTTAATAAATACACTCTCCTATCTTTTTCATCTCGTATTTTGTTTACATACCCTTTTCTAACAAGATGATTTATAGCAACAGTAAGTGTACCCATTGTAATTTCCAACTTTTCAGCTACTGCAGACATAGTTTTAGGCACATATAGTCCTATTGCATCTACTGTATGTGCCTCGTTTACTGAAACATCTGTCAGCCCACTATCTTTTATGGCTTTTTGCTCCACTCTTGATATATCATTAAAGGCTCCACTAATGAGTCTGTTTAAAGTATTTAAAGTATTTTCCACTCAAAAAAGCCTCCTATTTATAAAAAGTTTGATATTCAAAGTATATCATTTCTACCCTTAAAAGTCAATAGTTCAGCCTATATACAACCACCTATACAACCTATAATTTTCCAAATATATTTAGACATCTAAATTTATTTTTTTTACAGATTTTTTGTATTTTTTCGTATCCATAAAAAAGAAAAAAAGATTTTTTAGCAAAAAAAGACTACCCTCTTTAGAGAATAGTCCTAAAAAAAATTTTTACGCATACATTTCCAACAATTTTATGCCATTGACAATGTTTATTGTATAGTATATTATCATAAATATAAAGTTTTATATTGATAGGAGGGATTTTTATGATGTACCCATTTATGACATTGCCTGATAACACAGAAATAACTCATTCAGAAATGTTGTCTAACGGAAAAGTTAAAGTGTATATTGAAACTCCTGATGAAAAAGATGGTTTCCATAATGCAACTTGCTACCTACCTGACTATGAATGGAAAGATATTAATGGATATTCTAAAGTTGAAATGAACTATTTTAAAGAATTGATAGAATCAACAGCACACTTAATTTTGGAATTTTCTAAAGAAGGAGGCTTTGATAATGCCTCAAATTTTTAAAGTAGGTTCTTATTGTATTTATTTTTGGTCAAATGAAAATGACCCTCTTGAACCCATACATGTGCATATTTCAAAAGGTACTCCAACATCAAACGCAACAAAAGTTTGGATAACCAAAAGTGGTAAATGTTTTCTATGCAATAACAACTCAAAAATCCCACAAAAGATTTTGAATAATATTATAAGGATTATCGAAGCACGAAGTCACGAAATTATTTCAAAATGGTATGAACATTTTGGGGAAATTCGTTTTTTCTGTTAAATATTTTGTATTTTCTTTAATAAATAAAAAAGTGTAGACACTAAATAATTTAGAATCTACACTTTTTTATTTTTACGCATACATTTCCAATAACTTTATAGCAAGCATTAAAGTAAATCTTTCCTCAAAACTTGATAAATCACAGGAAAGTATATGTTCAATCTTCTTTATTTTATAGTTTATAGTATTTCTGTGTATAAACATTTGAGCTGATGCCTTATTTACGCTGGCATTATTATCAAAATAACATTTTAAGGTCTGGTACAGATTTGTATTGTGAGCCTTATCGTACTTTATTATTGGTCCTATTGTTTCATTACAGTAGGCTCTTATTTTTTCATCATCTTTTATCTCCAGCAGTATTTCATACTGGCTATGATTTTCCAATATTTTTCTAGCATTAGCTTTTCCTGAAATCTTATTAGTCTGAGCAGAATGATAGCCTTTGCTTAAATTGCTTATTCCCTTAAAAACATCTGACACTCCACAAAGAGCCATTGTCTTTATTTTTCCTTGCATAGCCGTAGCCTCGCCAAACAGACTACTACCATTTTTATTGCTTAAAATTACAACAATATCTCCACCTACTGATGTCACAAAGGCAATACTGTTCAAATTTGGAATACAGTCATTTACCATTTTTTCAATTTCTTCATTTTTTGAAGAAATAACCAAAACAGTATAATTCATTTCTTCACTAAAACCGTACTCTGAAAAAAGGCTTAAACTATCCTTTGACAACTCCGGAAGAAACAAAGCCGTATTTACAGCATTTCTAAAATTTACACTAAATCTTTCGTCTTCTAAAATAGCTGTACTTGATGCCTTACCAACATCAACAAGTCTAATCTCCCAAGGCATTACAAAAAGAGGAAGCCTGCTTTCATTACAAAAATCTTTTAACTTCTGTGGTATTTCATTAATGTATTTACCTGTATTTATTACTATGCCACCTGCTCCGTACTTTAGCATAGCCTTTACAAAGCCAAGAAGTGCCACACTATTGCCATTCATTTTAACTCCGGTTGTAAATACAAGCTCATCTCCGATTATAAAGTTAGAAAGAGTTTCGTCTTCGGCAATATGAAACCAACGAATGTTTCTGTTAAGACCCTCAAAGCCTGCAACCTGTGTTAGTTTGTAATCTTTCAATTTATCTAACAACTTCCAAAGATACATAATTGCCACACCCCTTTCCAAAATTTATAAACAAAAAAGGCACAGAAGTAAAATTACTTCCATGCCTCTTTGCATTATTTCTATTTCAATATGGACATATTATAAATCATTTGTGCTGAAATTGCAAGGCATATTACAATATTTGTGCTGTAGCATAAATTCAATTTTGATTATTGTAAAAAAGACTATTTTTGTAAATTTTTCTTGCATTTTAAAATTTGTGTGCTACCATATCTATAAGAATATTTTGGAGATTATTGTTTAATATAAATTTAAAGGAGATTGTAATATGAATATATTCGATATTTTAGGTCCAGTAATGGTTGGACCATCTAGCTCCCATACTGCCGGAGCTGTAAGAATAGGCAAAATCAGCCGACTTTTGCTAGGAGAAAAGCCTACCAACGCCAATATTTATCTCCATGGTTCATTTGCCCTTACAGGTGTTGGTCATGGTACTGATAAAGCCATTGTTGCCGGACTTTTAGGTATGGATACAGATGATACAAACATTCCCAATAGTTTTGAAATAGCCAAAAAAGAAAATTTACAATATAAAATAAGCACTATTGAATTAAAAGATGCCCACCCTAACACTGCCCTTTTAGAATTAACAGGAGAAAATGGCAGAGAATTAAAAATCGTAGCTTCATCATTAGGTGGTGGTAGAATAAGTGTGGAAAAAATTGATGACATTGAAACTCACTTTACAGGAGAATATCCTACTCTTATTGTTCACAACTTGGACCAACCTGGTCATGTTGCAGAAGTGGCATCAATGCTTTCTCACAAATCAATAAATATTGCCACACTTAATCTATATCGAGATAAAAGAGGTGGATATGCCGTAATGGTCGTTGAAACAGACCAAACTATACCAGAAGATAGTATAAAATGGCTTGAACATTTAGAGGGTGTAATCAAGGTAACATATTTGGATATTACAGGAGGTGGAAAGAATGTTTTATAGTGTAAAAGAGCTGATACAGTCTGCCAAAGAAAGTCGCCGAGATGCTTGGGAATTAATACTTATGGACGATGCAAACGAAAGAAATGTATCCCAAAAAGAGTCCTTTGAGAAAATGCGTTATATGTGGCACTCTATGAAAAAATCCGTTGAAAGCTATGACCCTAATCTGGTTTCTCCCTCCGGTTTATCTGGCAAAAACGGTGGTAAAATGGAAAAATATATTCCAAACTGTGTAAGCGGAGAATTTATAGGAAAAGTTATGGCTACAGCAATAAGTGTTGCTGAGTCTAATGCCTGTATGAAATGTATTGTTGCTGCTCCAACTGCCGGTAGTTGTGGTGTTTTACCATCTGTACTGGTGCCTTTTGTTGAAAAGTACAACATTGATGAAGATACTGTACTAAAAGCCTTGTATCTTAGTGCCGGCTTTGGTCAGATTATTGCTCATAGGGCATCTATTGCCGGTGCTGAGGGTGGTTGTCAGGCTGAAATAGGTTCAGCCTCTGCTATGGCTAGTGCAACATTGGTATATTTAAGAGGTGGAACTATAGAACAAAGTGCCAACGCCTGTGCTTTTGCTTTAAAAAGTCTTTTAGGCTTAGTTTGTGACCCTGTTGCCGGACTTGTAGAAGTGCCTTGTGTAAAAAGAAATGTAATAGGTGCTGTTAATGCCATAACAAGCTGTGATATGGCTATGGCAGGTATAGAAAGTGCAATTCCTGTTGATGAAGTTATAGATGCTATGAAAGCTGTTGGCGACACTATGCCTTGCTCATTAAGAGAAACTGGTGAAGGTGGTTTGGCAGCAACTCCTACAGGTAAAAAATACGCAGAAAGTTTACCAAAATTATAAAAATTAAGCCCTATAGATTTACTAATCTATAGGGCATTTTTAATAGTGAATCAGAAAGATAAATCCGATGACTTAACTTATTCTGAATTATTTTAAGCTACTAACGAAAGCCTTAATTTCATCAAGATTCATTTTAGAGTCAAATATTTTTCTAACAATAGCAGAACCTACAATACAACCGTCTGCAATTTTGTCAAATCTTTCAACATCAGCCTTTGTAGAAATACCGAAACCGATACAAGCTGGAGTATCTGTAGCTTCCTTAACCTTAGCAACAAAGCTGTCAATTCTTGTATCAAATTCCTTTCTAACACCTGTAACACCAAGAGAAGATACGCAGTATACAAAGCCCTTGCTTTCCTTAACAAGCATAGGTATTCTGTCCTCTGATGTAAGGGCTACAAGAGGAATCATATATACATTTGTTTCATCTAAAAGTGGCTTTAATTCGTCATATTCTTCGTAAGGAAGGTCTGGCACAATAAGACCGTCAACATCTGCGTCAACACAGAGTTCAACAAATTTTTCCTTACCAAAACCAATAATAGAACTATAGTAAACCATAATTACTAATGGAATTTGGCTATTCTTTCTTACATTCTTTACAATCTTAAATGTATCCTCAAGTCTGAAACCACCGGCAAAAGCTCTAAGACCAGCAGCCTGAATAACAGGACCGTCAGCAAGTGGGTCAGAATATGGAATACCAAGCTCAATAATATCTGCACCGGCTTCTTCAAGAGCATAGACTAATTTTTCACTATCCTCAACACTAGGGTCGCCACAGCAAATATATGGTATAAGTGCCTTTTTATTTTCTTCCTTTAATTTCTTAAATCTTTCATCTATTCTATTCATATCCAATTAAATCTCCTTTCCAAGATACTTTGCAACTGTGTGAACATCTTTATCGCCTCTACCAGAAAGACAAATAACAGCAATTTCATCTTTACCCATTTTAGGAATTTCTTTAACAGCACCAGCTAAAGCATGTGAACTTTCAATAGCTGGCATAATACCCTCTGTTCTGCAAAGCATCTGGAATGCGTCAATAGCCTCATCATCAGTTACAGAAGTATAACGAACTCTGCCTATATCGTGAAGATATGCGTGTTCTGGACCAACACCTGGGTAGTCAAGACCGGCACTAATAGAATATACTGGAATTACACAGCCGTCATCGTCCTGCATAATGTAAGTTTTCATACCATGGAGAACACCTGTTCTACCACCACTAAATGCTGATGCGTGTTCGCCAGTTTCAATACCATGACCGGCAGCCTCAACACCTACAAGTTCAACACTCTTGTCTTCAACAAATGGATAGAACATACCTATTGAATTTGAGCCACCACCTACACAAGCAAATACTCTGTCAGGAAGTCTGCCTTCTTTTTCAAGAACTTGTTTTCTAGTTTCATCGCCAATAATTCTCTGGAAATCTCTTACCATTGTAGGATATGGATGAGGACCTACAGCTGAACCAATGATATAGAAAGTATCTTCTGCTCTTGCAACCCAAGTTCTAATAGCCTCGTTTGTTGCATCTTTTAATGTACCAGTACCAGTAGTAACAGGAATAACCTTAGCACCTAATAATTCCATTCTGAAAACATTGAGTTTCTGTCTTTCAATATCTTCAACACCCATATAAACTTCACATTCCATACCGAAAAGAGCAGCTACTGTAGCTGTTGCAACACCGTGCTGACCTGCACCGGTTTCAGCTATAACCTTTGTCTTTCCCATATGCTTTGCAAGTAAAGCCTGTGCAAGAGCATTATTAATTTTGTGAGCACCTGTGTGGTTTAAGTCTTCTCTCTTTAAATAAACCTTAGCACCACCTAATTCCTTTGTAAGTCTTTCGCAATATGTAAGAGCAGATGGTCTACCAACATATTCCTTCATATAATACATAAACTCATTTTTAAATTCATCTGTAAAGCAATATTCTTCATATTTCTTTTCAAGAACTTTCAAAACTGTCATAAGTGTTTCTGGTACATACTGACCACCGTACTGACCAAAGTCTTTTTCTAATTTCATTGTACAATCCTCCTAGTATTTTAAACTTTCCATAAATTCTTTTATCTTATCATAATTCTTAAATCCATCTACTTCTACAGAAGAACTTAAATCAATTATGTTTGGGCTAACTTTTTCAATAGCATCATTTACATTAGCTGAGTTAATTCCTCCTGCCAAAATCGTAAAATGATTTTTGCTAAAATCTTCAACTGCTGACCAATCAAAGGTTTCTCCTGTGCCACCCCATTGATTTTTCTTAAATGTATCTAACACAAAACCGTCAGCATTTGTATAGCTTTCAGCAATTTCTGCACTTTCCTTATCCTTAACAGATATAGATTTCCATACAGTTTTATTTATAAAACCACAATCCTCGTTTGTTTCTCCTGAATGTAACTGGCAAACATCTAAATCCGCCTTTTCCATTATTTCAATTATTTCTTCCATAGGCTGTCCGGCAAAAACACCAACAGTTTTTATATCTGGTCTTAAATTCTTTTTTATTTCTAAGGCTTTTTCAATAGTAATTTTTCGTGGAGTATTTGCAAACACAAAACCTACATATTTAATATTCTCAAATTCATTTACCATTAAAGCATCTTCAACACGCTTTAAACCACAAATTTTAATTTCCATAGGCATTTCTGAACTCCTGTGCTTTTTTCTTTATATCCCCACTTTTCATAAAGCTTTCGCCTACTAAAATACCATTTATATTTGCCTTGCTTAATATTTTTATATCCTCTGCTGTGTGGATTGAGCTTTCGCTTATAATAACTTTGTCCTTTGGAACAAGCTCTCTAAGTCTTACAGTAGTGTAAATATCCTCTGTAAAATCGTGTAAATTTCTATTGTTTATACCAATAATTTTGGCATCTGCTGAAAGTGCAAGTTCAATTTCCTTTTCATTGTGTGTTTCAACTAAAGGTTCAAAACCTACACCTCTTGCAATATTTATGTATTCTGCTAAAACTCTTGTTTCATTTAAAACAGCAGCAATCAAAAGTATTGTAGATGCTCCCAATTCTCTTGCCTCAAAAATCTGCAAAGGAGAAACAACAAAGTCTTTTCTCAAAAGTGGTAAATCTACATTTTTGTGAATTTCCTCTAAAAATAAGGGACTACCTTGAAAATAATCTTCTTCTGTAAGAACTGAAATAGCATCAACAGCACCTACATATTCCTTAGCTATTTCTACTGGATGAAAGTCTGGTTTAATAAGACCTCTTGAAGGAGATGCTTTTTTAACTTCCCCTATTATTGAAAGTCCCTCCTTAGCCATAGCATCATAAAAAGATGCAACTGGCTTTTCCATAGCCTTGTAAAGTCTTTTGGCATCAAACTTGTAGTCACTTTTTTCAAGGGTAATTTTTTTCTTTGCTACAATATCGTCTAATATCATATTAAATCTCCCCTTTTATAAAATTTTCTATAAGTTTCATACCGTCTGGAGTATTAATGCTCTCAGGGTGGAACTGTAATCCAACAACTGGCATTGTCTTATGTCTAATTGCCATTATTTCATCACCTACAGTAGCAGTAACTTCAAGGCAATCAGGAACTGTACTAGGTACAATAGAAAGACTGTGGTATCTGGCTACCTGTAAAGGATTTGGTAAACCTTTGAATATACCCTTGCCATTGTGGTCAGCCATTGATGACTTACCGTGGAAAAGTTCCTTTGCATTACTTACAGTAGCACCAAAGGCAACAGCTATTGACTGATGACCAAGGCAAACGCCCATAAGAGGAATTTTGCCACTTACTGTTTTTATAATTTCAATACAGTTGCCTGCTTCCTCTGGAGTTTTAGGTCCAGGAGAAATAACAACTCTGTCTGGATTTAATGCTAAAATGCCAGCACCGTCAATTTCGTCATTTCTAAATACTCTAATATCACTATCAAATTCGCCCATATACTGGTATAGGTTATAAGTAAAACTATCGTAATTATCTACTAAAACTATCATTATACTTCTCCTCCTATTGTTTTAACAAGGGCTCTAACTTTGTTGTGGCTTTCTTCATATTCATTCTTTGGAATAGAGTCAGCAACAATTCCGGCACCTGCCTGCATATAAATCTTTTTATCTTTAATAATCATTGTACGGATTGCAATACACATATCCATATTACCATTGAAACTAAAGTAACCTATTGAGCCACCATAAAGACCTCTTTTTTCTTCTTCAAGTTCTTCAATAATTTCCATAGCTCTAATTTTAGGAGCACCTGAAAGTGTACCAGCTGGTAAGAAAGTTGAAAGAACATCAAAGCAATCCTTATCTTCTCTCTTTTCGCCCTCAACAAGACTAACAATGTGCATAACATGAGAGTAATAATGAATTTGTTTAAGCTCTGTTACCTTTACTGAACCAATCTTTGATACTCTACCCATATCATTTCTGGCAAGGTCTACAAGCATTGTGTGTTCTGCTATTTCCTTTTCATCATTTAAAAGACCCTCTGCAAGTTCTATATCTTCTTTTAAGTTTTTACCTCTTTTTCTTGTACCAGCTATTGGGCAAGTCTTAACTTTGTTACCTGAAACTTCAACAAGCATTTCTGGAGAACTACCGGCAACTTGATAATCGCCAAAGTTTAAGTAAAGTAAATATGGAGATGGATTTATTGCTCTTAATTTTCTGTATAAATCAATAGGTTTTTGGTCTGTTTCTGCTGTAAGTCTTTGAGAAAGAACTACTTGGAAAATATCGCCGTCATAAATATATTTTTTAGCCTTTTCAACTATTTCTTCGTACTTTTCTTCAGTCATATTTGAAGTAAACTGAATTTTTTTAGTAGGTTGAAGTGCATAGTGTTCTTCTGGAACAGAAGTTTTAATTTCTCTTTCCATTCTGTCAAGTACAGGAATTGCATCTTCTTCCTTTTCAGTAAGAGCAACAAGTATTATTTTATCGTGGAGGTGGTCATAGGCTATAAATTCGTCAAATACCATTAAATGAACTGTTGGAGTACCTACAACCTCTTTGTTTGTGTCTGGTATGTTTTCATACTGTCTTATAATATCGTAGCCAACACCACCAACAGCACCACCTGTGTAGCAAAGGTCAAGGTCAGTTTCGATTTTAAAGCCTTTCATATAATCTCTTACACTATCTAAAAGCTTTCCCTCAACTACTGTCTTTTTACCCTTTTCATCAATAGTCAATTTGTCATTTCCGCTTAAAATAGCCATAGGGTGTTTACCCATAAATGAGTAATTTGTTTTACCCTCGCCTCTTGATTCAAGCAAAAAGCCTTTTTCATTTCCTACATATTTGTAAAAAAGAGTAATAGGTGTTTCTGTATCACCAGAAAACTCACGAACAAAAGTTTTTAAAATTTTCATTTCCATTACCTCCATAAAACAATTAATTATATGCCAAATTATGAAATGTAAATATCTGTTATATATACAAAAAGACCTTGTCCAAAATTGGACAAGGTCATATAATTCGCCTATTAAGCCACCCAATCAGATACCAACATATCTTATCTCTATAACGGGAGAGCCCGTTGCAAGCTAATAACATAATGCTTTCGCCTACAAGTCTGTAAGTCCATTCCCCTAAAACCTCTGTATCGGTTCACACCAACCACCGACTCTCTGAAACATTTGTAAAAGGGTACTCCTCTTAGTCATCGACATTCATCTTTGAAATTGAAACAAGTATAGCACCATTATTCCAAATTGTAAAGACCTTTTTTGAAAAGTTTACAAATATTTTTAATTACTGTCTAGCGTTGATTGATTCGCTCATAAACTTGTCGTGGATAGCAATAGCAGCTCTGTCTGCATCAGAATCCTTAACAAGAATAGAAATCTTAATTTCAGAAGTAGAAATCATCTTTACATTGATACCTGCATCAAATGTAGCTTCGAAAAGCATAGATGCAACACCTGAGTTAGTAGCCATACCAGCACCAACAACAGAAACCTTAGCAACAGCCTTGTTTGCTGTAACATCTTCGAAACCAAGTCTTTCCTTGTGTTCATTTAAAATTCTAAGAGCTTCATCGCAATCGCCTTCTGCAACTGTAAATGAAATATCCTTTGTATTGCTTCTACCAATAGACTGGATAATAATATCTACACTAATCTTTTCCTTGCTTAATAAAGAGAAGATTTTGAATGCAACACCTGGTTCATCCTTTAAACCAACAACAGCTATTCTAGCAACATCTTTATCTACAGCTACACCACTAACTAACATCTTTTCCACTTTTACTTCCTCCTTAACGATTGTACCTTCTGCATCTGTCATACTTGAGCGTACAACTAAATTTACATTATATTTTTTAGCAAGTTCTACTGAACGGTTATGAAGTACCTTAGCACCTAAACTAGCGAGCTCAAGCATTTCATCATAAGTAATTTCATCAAGCTTCTTAGCATTCTTAACCACTCTAGGGTCAGAAGTATATACGCCATCTACATCTGTGTAGATTTCGCAAAGGTCAGCACCTAACTTTGCAGCAAGAGCTACAGCAGAAGTATCAGAACCACCTCTACCTAAAGTTGTTACATCAAGATGTCTATTTACACCCTGGAAACCTGTAATAATAACAATGTTCTTCTTTTCAAGTTCGTTATTAATTCTTTCAGTTGAAATATCCTTAATTCTAGCATTGCTATATGTTGAAGTTGAATAGATATTGCACTGGAAAGCATTTAAAGAAATTGCTGGATAGCCAAGCTTGTTAATAGCCATAGCCATTAAAGCAACAGACTGCTGTTCACCAGTTGATAAAAGCATATCCATTTCTCTCTTTGATGCGTTTGGATTAATTTCCTTAGCTTTTTCAATAAGTTCGTCAGTAGTATCACCCTGAGCACTTAAAACAACTACAACCTGATTGCCCTCTTTATAGCTGTTTACGATAGTCTGTGCAACATGATTAATTCTTTCTGCATTGGCAACAGAGCTACCACCAAATTTTTTTACGATTAACACAATATTTGCCTCCTAATCTTCAACTCTGATTGTGTTGAGGATACCTACAACACCGTCACAGTTCAATAATTCATTTAATTTATCATTTAATTCCTTTTCCTTAGCCTTGTTTGTAACGAAAGCAAATTCGCCATCAAGACCGAAGAATTCGATTACTTCATCTACGCCGAATACACTCTTAACATCAGCCTTAGCCTTTTCTTTATCATTATATTCAATTCTTACGAACTTGCGAGTTTCAACTTCGTCAATGTTCATAAGTTCCTGCTTTTCAGCAGACCAACCAATACCAAGGTTAATATTTTTGTGATTTACAGCTTCTACAATATCACTTACTACAGCACTAGCAGTAGGGAGCTTACCAGCACCCTTACCATAGAACATAACATCGCCAAGCATATTACCCTGAAGTAAAATAGCATTGAATACATCATTTACCATAGAAAGTGGATTTTCTTTATTTACAATAGCTGGAGCAACTCTAGCCCAAACCTTGCCGTTTTCAAAATCAGCTGTAGCAAGGAGCTTAATAGAGCAACCCATCTTCTTTACATAGTCCATATCTGTCTTAGAGATATTTGTAATACCTTCTGTATAAATATCATCATAAGAAACAGTTTTTTCTGTTGCAAGAGATGCTAAAATAGCAATCTTTCTACAAGCATCATAACCTTCAACATCGGCGTCAGGATTTCTTTCAGCATAACCCTTAGCCTGTGCATCACTTAAAACATCATTGTATTCAAGACCTTCTTCAGACATCTTAGTGAGCATATAGTTTGTAGTACCATTTAAAATACCAACAATCTTAACGATTTCATCAGAAGTAATACTTCTGTTAATTGGTCTAATAATTGGGATACCACCACCAACGCTTGCTTCATAGAGGAAGTTTACATTGTATTCCTTAGCAAGAGCCATAAGCTCTCCACCATGAGCAGCAACAAGTTCCTTGTTAGATGTACAAACACTCTTTCCAGATTCAAGAGCCTGCTTAACAAATGTGTAAGCTGGGTTAATACCACCCATTACTTCAACAACTACATCAATAGTATTATCATTTAAAATATCATTGTAATCGTGAGTAATAATTTCCTGAACAGGGTCACCTGGGAAATCTCTTAAATCTAAAACATATTTGATGTTGATAGGTTCATAAGACTTAGAATTAATTCTGTCCTTGTTTGTATTGAGAACCTCAACTACACCTGAGCCTACTGTACCGTAGCCCAATACTGCTATATTTGCCATTAAATTCACTCCCTCGCAATAATCTTCAAGGACATAACACCTTGCATTTTGGCAATTTTATTTAAAAGCTTAGTCAAACCAATGACTAACTCTCCTGTTTCTATACTGATTGTGACATTGGCCACATTGTTTATAGGTATTGTCTGATTAATAGTAAGAACATTAGCACCACTAGCAGAAATAGCATTAAGAACATTTGAAAGTATGCCAGCCTCATCAGCCAAATTTATAGAAATTATAGCTGTTCGACCTCGTGTACTTTCTCCTAATGTAAACACATGGTCCTTATATTTATAGTAAGCACTTCTACTTACTCCAACTTTGTCGACAGCCTCTTGTACCGAGGTAATGCCTCCAGAGTTAAGCAGTTCTTTTACCTGCAATACTTTAGTGAATACCTCAGGCAGCACCTTTTTATCCACAATAATTAATTCCGAAGAATTGTCCATATTTTGTACTCCCTCTATATACATCTGTATTCCATAGGTGGAACTATACCACACTTTCGACAAAAAAGCAAGCATTTTTTTGTATTTTTCTAAAAAACATTTGTCCACCGTAAAATTACACCAATTTTACATTTTCCATTTTTCTGTAAAAAAATACCGTAAAACAATGGTTTACATAGTCGTTTTACGGTTTACATTTTTCACTATTTTTATTTTCTTTTAAAACCTCTTGAAATAAATTCAACCATTGTATCGTGGTATCCTTTATCCATATATTTATCCAATACAGTTCTCTCAAAATTTATAACTGTATACATATCATCTTTCATAGTTTCATCTGGAATAACTTCTATAAACTTGCAATCCTTATACTTGCTTTTGTCCGGAATTTTTCTATTTGTTAAATAAATTATTATAAATTTTCTATAACCTATGTCGTAAAGAGGTTGTATAGGCACATTATCAGAAAAACCACCGTCAAGATACAGCTCCCCATTTATTTTCTTTGTTCCATACACAGGATATATAGCACTGGACGCCAATGCAATTTCAATTATTTTTTCCTTTTCTTCTTTATTTAACATAAAGTAATAAGGTGTAAAAAGTTCATTTTCTGAAATTTTACTTGCACAGGCATAAACTGTTCTGCCGACTCTTAAACTTTCCATATTTATATTTTCTCTTAATATATTTTCCAAGCCGTCTTGAGAACAAAATCCCTTTGTATCGAATATAACCTTGTAAATATCCGTCATTCTACTTTTAACTATATCTTTTCCCAGAGGCAAAATTTTGGCAACTGCATTTGCAAAACCATTGGGGTCTACACCTAAGGTATCTATTTTTTCCATAGCTTTTTTGGATATTTCTAAAATATTTTCCGTTCCCGAATTTTTAGAGCCAAAAGGTGTTATATCCTCCTGTTTTATAGTTTTCCACACATTTATAGCCTTGTCAAAATCGTCTTGCCCTATTAATAGTGCATTTAAAGCACCTACAGAAGTACCTGAAACAGCTGTTATTTCGTCATATAGTTCCAGTTGACGCAAAGCAGCCCAAGCCCCTATTTGGTAAGCACCCTTTGCACCACCACCATTTAATACAAGTCCATAACCCTTGTTCAAAAAATCACATCCTAAAATAGAGTTTTATAAAATTCCGGTATTCTGTCCTTTCTAGTAGGAAAATCACTTCTATACTGTTTTACATCATTTGTAATATCTCCTATTACCATACCTTCTACTTTTGAAAGGCTTGAAAGCACATCGCCATTAGGATTTATAATGCAACTATCCCCTGAGTATCTTAAATCTCCAACTTTTCCTACACAATTTATGGCAAAAATGTATACTTGATTTTCAATAGCTCTAGCCTTTAAAAGAGTTTTCCAATGTTTTTTTCGAGATGCTGGCCAGTTGGCAGCTACAACTATTGCATCACATTCCTTTGAAAGTGCCTGAAAAATTTCCGGAAATCTCAAGTCATAACAAATAAGTAGACCTATTGTAAAATTATCAAACTTAAACTTTGAAAGACTTGCTCCGGAAACAAAATACTTATCCTCTCCACTATAGCTGAAAGGGTGTATTTTTGCATAGTCAGCCAAAACATTCCCCTCTGAATTGACTACTGTATACTTATTTCTGGCTTTATGCCCCATTTCTTCAACCCAACCAAAGCCTATAGCAATTTTATTTTCCCTTGCTATTTTAGAAATCTTTTGTACTGTATAATTATAATTCTCTTTTGTATTATTAATATTCATAGAAAAACCAGTAAAACTCATTTCAGGAAATAGCATTAATTCTATGTTGTGCTTTTTTGCCTGTTCTATAAATTCAACACATTTTTCTATATTCTTCTCTTTGTCTTCCCATATAATATTTGTCTGACACATAGCAACTTTCATACTTCAACCCCCTTTTTTCTGTAATTATATCCCAAAAAAATTAGGCTTACAATATTATATTTCAAATATTATGCTAAATTTAATATTTATTAATTTATTTGTGTTTTTTATAAAAAATTTTTAGGGCAAGTTCAGGGCATGTTTAGGGCATGTTTAGGGCAAAATAAAAGTCCCGAAAGCCAGTAAATAAGCCACTTAGGGAATTTAGGGCATATTTTTTATAAATAAAATTATTAAAAATAAATATATAAAATATAATATAGTATAAAAAAATCATAAATTTCACCCTAAAAATTTCAAAACAGCCTACAACTCCAGTAAATAAGCCACTTTGCGTTAAAATAAATCCTCCTATAATTTCCCCTAAAACTTTCCCTAAAATGCCCTGAAATAATTTAACTATAAAATCCTATCCTTAACGAATTTATTCTGAGTAAACAATCTTCACTCTTTTTTAGCTTGTTCAACTATGCCATAATTAAAAGAATTAACTATGTTTTTAAATATTCTTGACTTTTAAAATTTTGATGATATAATTAAATTTGAATTGAAAACGGTGATGAGGACAGTAATTTTTGTCAATATGTATTCAGAGAGGGATATGGTGCTGTGATTATCCTTGCATGACAACTATGAAAACCACCTCTGAGTGGCTTTAATAAAGCACGGTTTGCTCCGTTAAAGGCTGACAAGTGGCACTTTTATGTGCAATTTGGGTGGAACCACGGTTATTATCGTCCCTGCTTTGGCAGGGATTTTTTTATACCCGTAAAAAACATTTTTAGGTAAATTTGCCCCAATCTTATTTACCACAGTTATTTTTTATGGAGGAATTAAAATGGTTAATGTAACATTAAAAGACGGTACTTCTAAAGCATATGCTAAGGGTACTACTATTCTTGAAATCGCAAAGGACCTTAGCGAAGGTCTTGCTAGAAACGCATGTTGTGGCAAAATTGATGGCGAAGTTGCAGATTTAAGAGATGCAGTTGAAAAGGATTGTACAGTTGAAATTTGTACTTTTGACTCTCCAGAGGGTAAAAAGGCTTACAGACATACAGCATCTCACATTATGGCTCAGGCTGTAAAGAGATTATATCCAGAAGCTAAGCTCGCTATTGGACCAGCAACTGATGAAGGTTTCTACTATGATTTTGACAGAAAGCCTTTTACAAATGAAGAATTTGCTGACATCGAAAAAGAAATGAAGAAGATTGTTAAAGAAAATCTTCCTATTGAAAGATATGAACTTCCTAGAGAAGAAGCTATCAAGTTTATGAAAGAACAAGACGAACCTTACAAGGTAGAGCTTATTGAAGACCTTCCTGAAGATGCTGTTATTTCTTTCTACAAGCAGGGTGACTTTACTGACCTTTGTGCAGGTCCTCACCTTATGAGCACTAAGCCAATTAAGGCATTTAAGATTACTAACGAAGCTGGTTCTTCAGGTGCTTACTGGAGAGGTAACGAAAAGAACAAAATGCTTGCTAGAATTTACGCTACTGCATTTACAAAGGCTGCTGACCTTGACGAATTTATAAAAGCAAGAGAAGAAGCTAAACTTCGTGACCACAACAAGTTAGGTAGAGAAATGCACTTATTCACTACTACTGATGTTATTGGTCAGGGTCTTCCACTTCTTATGCCAAAGGGTGCAAGAATTGTTCAGACTTTACAGAGATTTGTTGAAGACGAAGAACAAAAGAGAGGTTATTTATTAACTAAAACTCCTTTAATGGCTAAGAGTGACCTTTACAAGATTAGTGGTCATTGGGACCATTACAAAGACGGTATGTTCGTTCTTGGCGATGAAGAAAAGGACGACGAAGTATTTGCTCTCCGTCCTATGACTTGCCCATTCCAGTATATGGTATACAATGCAGAACAGCACAGCTACAAGGATTTACCTTGCAGATATGGCGAAACTTCTACACTTTTCAGAAATGAAGCATCAGGCGAAATGCACGGTCTTATCAGAGTAAGACAGTTCACTATTTCTGAAGGTCACTTAATTTTAAGACCAGACCAGTTAGAAGAAGAATTCAAGGGTTGTCTTGAACTTGCTACATTTATGTTAAAGACTGTAGGCTTATACGAAGATGTTAGCTTTAGATTTTCTCAGTGGGACCCTAACAATACTGATAAGTACATTGGTACTGCTGAACAGTGGGACGAAGCACAGGGTGCTATGGAAAGAATCCTTAAACATTTAGGTGTTCCTTATACTGTAGGTATTGATGAAGCTGCTTTCTATGGTCCAAAGCTTGATATTCAGATTAAGAATGTATTCGGTAAGGAAGATACTCTTATTACTATTCAGATTGACCAGTTACTTGCTGAACAGTTTAATATGTACTACATTGATAAGGACGGTCAGAAGAAGAGACCATACATCATTCACAGAACTTCTTTAGGTTGCTATGAAAGAACTCTTGCCCTTCTTATTGAAAAGTATGCAGGTCACTTCCCAACTTGGCTTGCACCTGTTCAGGTTAAACTTCTTCCTATTTCTGATAAGTATGCTGACTATGCTGCTAAGGTTGAAGCTGAATTTAAGGCTGCTGGTATCAAGGTAGAAACTGACTCAAGAGCAGAAAAGATTGGTTACAAGATTAGAGAAGCAAGAAACGAAAGAGTACCTTATATTGTTGTTGTAGGCGAAAAGGAAGCTGCCGACAATACTCTTTCTGTAAGATGTAAGGGCGAAGATTTAGGCTCTTATGCTGTTGAAGATTTCATCAAAGAAATTACTGAAGAAATCAAAAACAAGACTAAAAGATGGTAATTTTTAATTATTAGAATAACTATGGGAGGTCAAAAGCCTCCCATTTTTTATAATTTTATAGGGGGATTTTATGTACGATTTAACACAGCTTGGAGAAAACACATATTGCTTTAACTGTTTTTCAAATGTTGGTATTTATAAACTAAACGAAAAAGATGTTTGCCTTATAGATAGTGGCGATGATAAATCATCAGGCAAAAGACTTATGCGAACATTAGACGAAAAAGGTTGGAATGTAAAAGCTATTGTAAATACCCATTCTCATACTGACCATATTTTTAACAACCAAAGCCTTATAGAAAAATATGGCTGTAAAGTATATGCAAATTCCAATGATATAGCCTTTATGAATGACAGTTTTCTAAATCCAGCCTTTGTCTGTGCATCAAATCCACCAAAAGAAATGCTTACAAGGTACTATGTTCATCAGCCCCACTACGGAGAAAATTTGGATAAGGCGGATTTACCTCTTGAATACATTCCTCTCCCTGGACATACTGGATATATGATAGGCATAAAAACTCCAGACGATGTATTTTTCGTTGGAGATTGCGTTGTTGACCCTATTACATTTAGAAAAACTAAAATAATATACATTTACGATATAGCCGGCTTTTTAAACTCTATTGACAAGGCTTTAAATGTAAATGCTAAAATATATGTTCCAGCTCATAGCACACCTACTGAAGACTTTAGACCTATTGCCGAGGCAAATAAAAATACTGTAAATGAAGTAGCTGAAATTGTTTGGGAAGAATGTAAAGCTCCCCTTTCTCCAGAAGAATTAACAAAGGCTGTCGCCGATAGGTTGGGCTACAAAATGGGCTATAGCCAGTATATGACTGTTCAATCAACACTAAAAAGCTATTTGACATACTTGCAACAGCAAGGTAAAGCCCAAACCTATGTTGAAAACAATAGAATTTACTGGAAAAGCATTGTCTAATCTTGACATTAAATTTTTTATATGTTATTATTTATTCCAGTAAATTTGCGATGAAAAAGTCAATATGCCTGTTTTGTTACAACCCAGAGAGTGTTCCGGTGGCTGAAAGGGACTCAGTAAATTCAGGTTAGTTACAGCTTTGGAGCAAAAAGGTTGTCCCTCCTTTATGGGGAATTTGAGGCAGGCATTTTTTGTCTGTGAATTAAGGTGGTAACACGGGTATTCTCGTCCTTTTGGATTGGGAATACCCTTTTTTATTTATTAACGGAGGTAAAACAATGACTATTTTTGACGAGTTAAAGGCAAGAGGTCTTCTTGCACAGCTTACAGACGAAGAAGAAATCAAAGAACTTATTAACAATGGTAAGGCTACTTTCTACATTGGTTTTGACCCTACTGCTGACAGTTTACATGTTGGTCACTTTATGGCTCTTTGCCTTATGAAGAGATTACAGATGGCAGGTAACAAGCCTATTGCCCTTATTGGTGGTGGTACAGCCATGGTTGGCGACCCATCTGGCAGAACTGATATGCGTCAGATGATGACACCAGAAACTATTCAGCACAATGTAGATTGCTTTAAAAAGCAGATGGAAAGATTTATTGACTTTTCTGACGGCAAGGCACTTCTTGTAAACAATGCTGATTGGCTTATGAACCTTAACTACATTGAACTTTTAAGAGATGTAGGTGCTCACTTTAGTGTAAACAGAATGCTTACAGCTGAATGTTACAAGCAGAGAATGGAAAAGGGTCTTTCTTTCCTTGAATTTAACTATATGATTATGCAGAGTTACGACTTCTTCAACCTTTACAAGGAATATGGTTGTAATATGCAGTTTGGTGGCGATGACCAGTGGAGTAATATGCTCGGTGGTACAGAACTTATCAGACGAAAGTTAGGTAAAGATGCTTATGCTATGACAATTACACTTCTCCTTAATTCAGAAGGTAAGAAGATGGGTAAAACTCAGTCAGGTGCTGTATGGCTTGACCCTAAGAAAACTTCTCCATATGACTTCTACCAGTACTGGAGAAATGTTGCCGATGCTGATGTATTAAAGTGTCTCAGAATGCTCACTTTCCTCCCTCTTGAACAGATTGACGAAATGGATAAGTGGGAAGGTAGCCAGCTTAACAAGGCTAAGGAAATCCTTGCTTACGAACTTACTGCTCTTGTTCATGGCGAAGAAGAAGCTAAAAAGGCTGATACAGCTGCTAAATCTTTATTTGCTGGTGGTGCAAAGGGTGGCTCTGTTCCAACAACTGAAATCACTAAGGACGAATTAGGCGAAGGTTTACAGATTATTGAAGTTCTTGAAAAGTGTAAACTTATCCCTAGTAGAGGTGAAGGTAGACGCCTTGTACAGCAGGGTGGCGTAAGAGTAAACGAAGAAAAGGTTACTGATATTGGTACAGTTATTACTGCTGAAATGTGTGATGAAGACGGTATCATTATGATTCAGAAAGGTAAAAAGACTTTCCACCAGTTAAAGGTTAAATAATTTAGTATAAACATACTGGTCAGAACAAATAACTGCGTTATTTGTGGCTTGCAGGCAAGCCATCGGATTTATCTTTCCGATTCAATAAAAGGACTTTGCAAAATCGCAAAGTCCTTTTTTTATTGAAGTAGTTTATTTTATTCGTAATCTTTGTAGTAGTGACCAATTCTGTCAGCTGCAAGCATAGCATTGTACACACTTTCAGGAGTAACTTCAAAAGGCATATTGTGGGCTGTATCCCCTTCAGCACAAGCAAGAGTTGCTGCCTCCATAAGTTTTTCCTCATCAAGTTTCTTAATACCTAATTCTTCAAATGTAACTGGTAAGCCAATGTTGATACAGAATTCAACAACTTCTTCTAAATCCTCAGTTGAAACATTTTCCAATACAAGCTGAGAAAGTACACCAAAGGCAACCTTTTCGCCATGGTACATACCATGTGTTTCTTCTATACAAGTAAGACCATTGTGAATAGCATGAGCAGCAGCAATACCACCACTTTCAAAGCCAATGCCAGAAAGATAAGTATTAGCCTCAATAATATTTTCAACAGCAGGAGTACAAGCACCAGCATTTACAGCAAGTAAAGCCTTAGCACCGTCTTCCATAAGAGTTTTGAAACAAAGTTCAGAAAGTGCCATAGCTGTCTTTGAAACACTACCACCCATACAGCTAGTAGTATTTGACCTCATACAGGCTCTAGTTTCAAAATATGTTGCAAGAGCATCGCCCATACCTGAAACAATTAATCTTACAGGTGCAGCAACAATAATATCTGTATCCAAAAGAATTATGTCCGGATTAGCTGGCAACCATAAATATTCATCAAACTGACCGTCATCAGTATAGAGAACTGATAAAGCTGAACAAGGTGCGTCAGTAGATGCAGCAGTTGGCACACAAACAACAGCTATATCCTCATAATATGCAACAGCCTTTGCAGTATCAAGTATTTTTCCCCCACCAATACCTACTACAATGTCACATTTTTCTTTCTTTAAATTTTCCCCTATTCTATTAACTTCGCTCTTTGAACATTCCCCATTAAATATTTCCCATACAACTGTAGTATCTGTTCCCTCTACAGCCTTATTAATCTTCTCCTCTACTCTCTTTTTACCACTTTTACTAACAAGAATAAGTAATTTTTTACCTAATCTTTCAGTATATTTAGTAATTTCAGCAAGAGTGCCTTTTCCCTGTATATAACGACTTGGTGAACCAATAATTCTAGCCATAGTAAAACCCTCCAAAACTTTGTTATTTTTTTATCAATCTTATTTTACCACTTTGATAAAATTTTGTCAATTAGTGGATTTTCACTATTTATATTCCCCAAATTTAGTAAAAATTACAATATAATATTACTACACTACAAAAGGCATACCCCTTTCGGAATATGCCTTGTTTTTAAAATTCGTATATTTTACTTTCTTCTACAGCCTGTTCAATAAGTTCATCAAGACCTTCAATTTTTCTTTCTATATTTTCTATTATAGATTTTTTTGGCTTAGTTTCTGGGTGTTTTGCTACGAAAACTGTACAACAATCTTCATATGGTCTTATTGAAATATCAAAAGTACCTATTTTTCTTGCCCAATCTACTATTTCCTGTTTATCCATAGCACAAAGAGGACGAAGAACAGGCATATCTGTTACAGCTGAATCAATAGCATTTATTGCGTGCATAGTCTGACTTGCTACCTGACCAATACTATCTCCTGTTACAAGTGCCATACTCTTATTTTTCTCTGCTACAAGTCTAGCAGCCTTGAGCATTGCTCTCTTTAAAAGTATAGTCATTTTTTCTGGTGGAGTATTTTGGTAAATTGTAAGCTGAGTTTTAGTAAATGGCACAACATAAAGTTTAAAACTGCCTGTAAATACTGCAACTCTTTCTGCTAAATCTAAAACTTTCTGCTTTGCTCTTTCTGATGTATAAGGTGGAGAATCAAAGTAAACAGCCTCCACTTCTACACCTCTTTTAGCAGTAAGGAATGCTGCAACTGGACTATCTATACCGCCTGACATAAGTACAGTAGCTCTGCCTGATGCACCATATGGCAAACCACCAAAGCCATAAATAAGTTTACTATAAATATAGGCATTATTTCTCAACTCAACCATTAACTTAACTTCTGGCTCGTGAACATCAACAGTAAGATTTGGCATATTATTGAGAATATATCCACCTACTTCTGCACTTACTTCATTACCTGTCATAGGGTATCTCTTGTCAGAACGCTTTGTCACAACCTTGAAAGAAACTCCACCGTTAGGATAGCTTTCCTTAAACTGCTGTAAAGCAACTTCTCTTAAATTTTCAATAGACTGGTCATCTACTTCCCAACAAGGGCATACTGCTGTAACACCTAATATATTTACTACAAGAGGAACTACTGTGTCATAATCTACATCAGTAATTTCGTTGAGAACAAGTATTCTACCCTGTTCCTTATAAACCTTGTAGCCCTCGTAATCTTTAAGTCTGTTTATAATAGTAGTTATAAGTCTGTTTTCTACTAAATATCTATTTTTGCCACGCATAGCAATTTCGCCATACTTGACCAAAAGTACCTTTTTCATATTTTCTCCTTTATCTTGGCTGGAACATTCTAAGCATAGGAACTTGTTCCTTTAAAACCTCAATTACCTTTTCAGCTTCTTCAACTGTGTTTTCACAATCAAAGCTAAAACGAACTGTACTAGAACCTCTGCCGTCAATTAAGTAATCAACTATTTTCTTCTTTTCTTTAGCCCTGCTTGAACAAGCTGAACCTGTTGCTACATATATCTCGTAATTTTCAAGGGCGTGTAAGAGAACTTCTCCCTTTACTCCTTCAAAACTTAAATTCAATATGTAAGGACTACTATTTTCACTATCGCCGTTTACATAAACATCTGGCAAAATATCGCAAATAGTCATTAACTTTTCCTTAACAGCCTTAACTTTTTCAAAATTCTTTTCCAAATCTCTTTTAGCTATTTCAGCACCAAGACCCATAGCTACAATAGAACCTGTGTTTTCTGTACCCGGTCTGAAGCCCTTTTCCTGACCACCACCAAAGTGGAGATTTTTGGCTCTTACACCTTTTCTGAGATATAAAACACCTACACCCTTTGGACAATGTATTTTATGACCACTTACAGAAATAGCATCAAAATGTTTGCCATTTATAGGGTGCTTGCCAAAGGCCTGAACGCAATCTGTATGGAAAATACAATTTTTATTTTTACTTTTTATAATTTCTGCAATTTTTTCTATAGGCTGAACAGTACCAACTTCATTGTTTACATACATTATGCTGACAAGAATTGTGTTTTCGTCTACTTCTCTTTCCAATTCTTCAAGATTAATATAACCCTTTTCATCAGCATTAAGTGTAACAACTTCAAAACCTCTTGCCTCTAACTCTTTAAAGCTGTCAGCTACAGAGGGATGTTCAATATTTGAAGTAATAACCTTATTACCTCTCTTTTTGTATGCCTCAGCAATACCTAAAACAGCTGTATTATTTGCCTCTGTTCCACCACTTGTAAAATAAATTTCATCTGGAGTAACATTAAGGGCATTTGCCACTTTCTTTCTGGCCTCTATTAATTCCTTTTCAGCCTCAAAACCTATACTGTGAAGTGATGACGGATTAGCAAAATTATTTTTCAAAAAATCGCATAATTTTTCATAGACAGGCTCACTAATTTTAGTCGTTGAACCATTGTCAAAGTAAATCACTTTTATTCCTCCAATTCGTAAAGCAAAATAACTGATGTTACAAGACCGGCAGTTTCTGTTCTCAATATTCTCTTTCCGAGAGTAACAGAAGTTATGCCATTTTCTCCCGCAAGAGCAATTTCATCACTTGAAAAACCACCCTCTGGACCAATGAAAACACCTATAGAAGTACCTTTAAATTCCTTTGTAACAGCTTTAAGTGTATTCTTTTCTTCCTTTTCGTAAGGAATTATTGCCATATCAAGGCTTTTTGCTTTTTCAACAGCCTGCTTAAAAGTCATAACATTTTCAACAACAGGTATTTTACCTCTGCCACATTGTTTTGCTGCTGACTCTGCTATTTTATTCCAACGAGCAATTTTCTTTTCTTCTTTACCATCTAATTTTACAACTGTATGTTCAGTTTTTACTGGAACAATAGAGTCAACGCCTATTTCAATACACTTCTGTATTACAAGCTCCATTTTGTCAGCCTTTGGAAGTCCCTGAAATAAAGTTATTTTTACTTTTGGCTCATTGTCATTTGTAAAAATATCTGTAATTTCAGCTGTTACGCATTTCTTATCTATTTCAGTAAGTTTACAGGTATAATCTCTGCCCTCTCCGTCGCCTACAGTTATTTCGTCGCCAACTTTGCCACGAAGAACCATGGCAATATGTCTTGCATTATCTCCGTCAAGAGTTACTGTATGGTCAGAAATATTGTTTTTGTTTACAAAGAATTTAGGCACAGTATCACTCCTTAATAGATGTAATAGATACCCATTCGTCTTTTATAGAAGTATCTATAACCTTTAAACCAACTTCAGCAAGTGCCTTGTAAACATCGTCAATTCTATCCTTAATAATACCAGAGGCAATAAATACGCCACCCTTTTTAAGCTGTTTTGGAACAACTGGACTAATGGCACAAATAACATCAGCAATAATATTTGCTACAACAACATCGTACTTGTCATAACCGATTTCGTCCTGTAAAGCCTTATCATCAATTACATTACCACTTGTAACATAATATTTGCTCTTGTCTACACCACTAAGGTCAGCATTTTCATAAGCTGTTTTAATAGCATTTGCGTCAATATCAACAGCAAAGGCACTCTTTGCACCAAGTAAAAGTGCTACAACAGAAAGAATACCACTACCACAACCTAAATCGGCTACAACTGAATTTTCATCAATATATTTTTCAAGCTGTAACATACAAAGCTGTGTAGTCTGATGAAGACCTGTACCAAAAACATGACCAGGGTTAATTTTAAATGTAACTCTGCCGTCTGGAGCTTCCATATCTTCCCAAACAGGCTTTACAAAAATTCTGTTACCTACACAGAAAGGCTTATAAAATTCTTTCCACTTGTTAAGCCATTCCTGGTCATCTAAGTTGCTCTTTGTTTCAATGGCAAGTCTACCTAAATCAAGACCTATATCCATTGACTTTAATCTTTCAACGCCAGCCTTAATATTTAAAAATATTTCGTGGCCATAAGGATTTTCACTTACATAAACTGTAACCTTAGTTTCTCCAATAGGCTTGTTTAAAAGTTCTTCGTCTACATAGTCCCAAAATTCGCTACTTGTATTAAGATATTCCTTTAATTCTCTGTCATCTTCTACCTGAATACCAGTTACACCAGTTTCTAAAAGCATAGCACTTACTGGCTCAATACCCTCTGTAGTTGTATATATTTTTACTTCTTTCCATTCCATAGCCTAAAACCTCCATAATTAATCTATTTTATAGTATCACAAAACAGCCTTTTTTACAAGTGAGCATATTGCCTATTTTACTGGTTATACTAGGTTATAACAAATAAAAAGGAGAAAAATATGAAAAATAAAATTTTACCCTGTATTATAGGCATAATAACAGGTATTGCCAATGGCTTTTTAGGCTCCGGTGGTGGTACTGTTGTTGTTCCCTGTCTTGAAAAATTTATGAAAACAGAACCTCACAAAGCCCACGCAACAGCCATAGCCATTATACTGCCTCTGACTGTTATAAGTGCCTTTTTGTATTACTATAAGCTTCATGTTGACCTTAAAACCTTAGGACTTGTTTCCATTGGTGGCATAGCCGGTGGATTGACTGGAGCAAAATTACTAAACAAAATATCTGTCAAATATCTACACTACATTTTTGGTGGAATAATGATTATAGCAGGAGTGAAATCACTATTATGGCGTTAATAATAACAGGTTTTTTATCAGGAATAATAGGTGGAATGGGTATTGGTGGTGGCACAATACTTATACCAATAATGACAATATTTTTAGGTTTTGACCAAAAAACAGCACAGGCAGTAAACTTAATTTATTTTATACCTACGGCCATTACAGCCCTTACAATTCATATCAAAAATAAACAAATAGAAAAAAATAACTTGTGGCTTTTAATAGTTTTTGGTATAATAGGCACAATAATAGGCACATTATGTGCTTTAAAACTAGACGATACTATACTTAGGAAGTGTTTTTCTGTTTTTCTCCTCATTGTAGGAGCATATGAAATTTACAAAGGTTTTAAGGCTAAAAACACTAATAAAAATTAGGTTTTGGCTGAATTTTCCTTACAATTAAAAGGGTTGTGCTTTTTAGGTATAGGTGTTATAATGTAGAAAGATTTATATTCTTTAGGAGGAAAACTATAATGGGTAATTATTTTGGTACAGACGGCGTAAGAGGCGTTGCCAATGTTGAGCTTACTCCAGAATTGGTGTATAAGCTAGGAAGAGCCGGTGCGTATGTTTTAACTAAGCATACTAATCACACTGCTAAAATAATCGTAGGTATGGATACTCGTATTTCTGGGGATATGCTTGAATCAGCTTTAATTGCAGGTATATGTTCTGTAGGTGCTCACGCAGTAAGTCTTGGTATTGTTCCAACTCCTGCTGTAGCTTATCTCGTAAGAAAGTATAATGCTGACGCTGGTGTTGTTATTAGTGCATCTCACAATCCAGTTCAGGATAATGGTATTAAATTCTTTAATTCTCAGGGCTTTAAGCTTAGAGATGAAATCGAAAACGAAATTGAAACTTATATGACAGATAAGTGGGAAGAAATTCCTCGTCCTTATGGCGACAAGGTTGGAGCTAAGACTCTCGGGGAAGAAGCTATTGACGATTATGTAGACTTCCTTGTTTCTTCAACTGATATTAAACTTGATGGCATTAAACTTGCTATTGACTGTGCAAACGGTGCTACATACAAGGCAGCTCCTATGGCTCTTGAAAGACTTGGTGCTGAAGTTGTAGCTATACATAGAGAACCAGACGGTACTAATATTAACCTTAACTGTGGTTCAACTCATATGGAAGATTTATGCCAGTTTGTAAAGGAAAATGACGATATTCAGCTTGGTATTGCCTTTGACGGCGACGGCGACAGATGTCTTGCCTGTGATGGCAACGGTAATATGGTTGACGGTGATGTTGTTATGGCTATTTGTGCTAAGCATATGAAGGACAACGGCAAACTTAAAAACAACACTATTGTTGCTACAGTTATGAGTAATATGGGTCTTTTCAAAATGGGTCGTGAAAACGGTATCAAGGTTGAAAGAACTAAAGTTGGCGACCGTTATGTCCTTGAACATATATTAGAAAACGGAGATTGTTTCGGTGGCGAACAGTCTGGTCATATTATTTTCTTTGACTACAACACTACAGGTGATGGTACATTAACAGCTATTCAGCTTCTTACTACTCTTAAAAAGCAGAACCAGACACTTGAAGAAGCAAAGAAGATTATGGAAGTATTCCCTCAGGTACTTGTAAACGCAAGAGTTGACAACAAGCGTAAAAAGGAATACCTTTCAAACGAAACTATTAAGGCAGAAATTGAAAAGTTAGAAAGCAAGTTTAGTGGAGAAGGTAGAGTTCTTATTCGCCCTTCTGGCACTGAACCAATTGTTAGAGTTATGATTGAAGGTCGTGACCAGTCTGTCCTCAAAGAAGAGGCCGAAAGACTTGCAAGACTTATTGAAGGTTTATTAAGTTAAGCCGAAGGAGGATTTAAAATGTGTGGTGTAGTTGGTTACATAGGTCACAGAGATGCTGTACCTGTACTTTTAAGTGGTTTAACAAAGCTTGAGTACAGAGGCTATGACTCTGCTGGCGTTGCTGTACTTAACGAAGAAACTGATACTATAAATGTGCGTAAAACTAAGGGTCGTATTGAGAATTTACAAAATCTTCTCCTTACTTCTCCTATTCAGGGTCACTTAGGCATTGGTCACACAAGATGGGCAACTCATGGTGCTCCATCTGATGTTAATGCTCACCCTCACTCTAGTAACGACAGTAAGTTTGCTGTAGTTCACAATGGTATCATTGAAAACTATATGGAATTTAAGGAAGAACTTGAAGCTAAAGGTTACAAGTTCAAGTCTGAAACAGATACAGAAACTGTAGTTCATCTTATTGATAGCTACTATAACGAAGGTATGGACCTCCTTGATGCAGTATTCAAGGTTCTTGACAGAATTGAAGGTTCTTATGCCCTTGGTATTGTTTGTAAGGATTTTCCTGACACACTTATTGCAGCCAGAAAGGATAGTCCACTTGTTGTAGGTATTGGCGAAGGCGAAAACTTTATTGCCTCTGATATGCCAGCTATTTTGAATTATACTAAGAATGTATACCTTCTTGATGACAAGGAAGTTGCTATTATCAAGGCAGATTCTATTGAAATCTTAAACGACAAAAAAGAACCTGTTAAGAAAGAAGTATTTACATACAACTGGGATATTGAAGCAGCTGAAAAGAATGGTTATGACCACTTTATGCTCAAGGAAATTTACGAACAGCCTAAGGTTGTAAAGGATAATATTTCAAGCCGTTTTAGTGATGACGGTAAGAGCATTAAGCTTGACGGTATCAAACTTGGTAAAAAAGAACTTGAAAACATTAACAGAATTTATATTGTAGCTTGTGGTACAGCTTTCTATGCTGGTCAGGTAGGTAAATTCCTTATTGAAAGAATTGCCAGAATACCAGTTAATTCAGAAGTTGCAAGTGAATTTAGATACAAAGACCCACTTATTGATGAGCATACACTTATGATTGTAGTTTCTCAGTCTGGCGAAACAGCTGATACTTTAGCTGCTATGCGACTTGCTCAGTCTAAGGGTGCAAGAGTTTTAGGCGTTGTTAATGCCGTTGGTAGCTCTATTGCAAGAGAAGCTGACGATGTTCTCTATACTCTTGCTGGTCCTGAAATTGCCGTTGCCTCTACAAAGGCATTTAGTGCACAGGTTGTAGCTATGTATCTTCTCACTCTCCATATTGCTCAGGAACTTAACAAGATTTCTCCTGAGGAATTTGCTAAAATTAAGGCTGCCCTTGAAGAATTACCTTCTTTGGTAAACAATATTCTTACAAAGGCTGCTCCTGCAATAGAGAAATTTACACAGAAATATATTCACTCAAAGAATGTATTCTATATCGGTAGAGGTCTTGACTACATTGTAGGTATGGAAGGCTCTCTCAAGCTTAAAGAAATTGCATACTTACACAGCGAACCATATGCAGCCGGCGAATTAAAGCATGGTCCTATTGCCCTTATTGAAGATTCTACACTTGTTGTAGGTATTGTTACTCAGGAAGATTTATTCGAAAAGACTGTAAGTAACATTCGTGAAGTTAAGGCAAGAGGTGCTAAGGTTCTTGCTATTGCTATGTCAGGTAATACTGAAATTGAAAAATACGCCGATGATGTAATCTATATTCCAAGAACTCATTGGATGCTTACATCTTTACTTGCTAATATTCCACAGCAGTTATTCGCTTACTATATGGCAAGAGATTTAGGTAATGATGTAGATAAGCCTAGAAACCTTGCTAAGAGCGTTACTGTAGAATAAGGAGGTATTGTATGACAATCGGTATTATAGGAGCAATGGAAGAAGAGGTTACTCTCCTCAAGGAATCCATGAATGTAGTAACTACAAGAAATGTAATTGGCTGTGATTTCTTCGTAGGTAGTGTTGAGGGTTCATCTCACAATATCGTTCTTGTGCGTTCAGGTATAGGAAAGGTAAATGCTGCCCTTTGTGCACAGGTTTTGATTGATATTTTTGCTGTAGACTCTGTTATAAATGTAGGCGTAGCTGGTGCTATTGACCGTACTCTCAAGGTTGGCGATATTGTTATTTCCTCTGATGCTATTCAGCACGACTTTGATACAAGTGCTTTAGGCGATGAACCTGGTTATATTTCAAGAATGGATACAAGCATTTTTGCTGCTGATATTAACCTTATTGATGCTGCTACAGATGCTGTTGAGGAATTAGGTTTAGTTCCTAATATAGGCCGTATTGCCAGCGGAGACCAATTTATTGCCGATTTAGATTCAAAGCATAGAATACAAACTCTTTTCAACCCTCTTTGTTGCGAAATGGAAGGTGCAGCTATTGCTCAGGCTTGCTACTTAAACAAAATTCCTTTTGTTATTTTAAGAGTAATGTCTGATACAGCAGATGGTGATGGAAATGTTGATTATGCACAGTTCTTTAGAGAATCTGCAAAAACAGCTGGTAATATTGTAAATAATATGCTTACAATTTTAAAATAATATATTGACAACATTTTGTTTTAAAATGTAAAAAATTAAATAATTGATTATAGAAGACAATAAATGTCACTTGTCCAATGTCAGACGGACAAGTACATTTGTTGTCTTTTTTATTTTTAGGATGTTTGATATGAAAAAACAGTATAAATTTTTAAAATTTATTGATAAAATCCCATTTATTGGACTTTGTATGTGATATATTGTAATTACAGTAAGAGAAAGGTAATAAGTACTCCTTTGTATTGTATTTTATTTATTTTTGTTTGTAATATGTTTTATCCTTTCTTGTGTAACTTTACACAAAATTTTTTATAGTTAATTTATTTATTTTTTCCCTTTCTCTTACCTTTCAGAACAAATTAACGACCTTAATTTGTGGCTTGGCAAGCAAGCCATCGGATTT
>OLNZ01000052.1_pt1 | contig 131815 bp, 109 predicted proteins | sample 1672981 | NCBI WGS metagenome assembly OLNZ01 (sample SAMEA3136743, study PRJEB25190) | human gut metagenome | biome: human gut; feature: human-associated habitat; material: faeces | place: Austria | collected 2013 | reverse complement strand
GAGCCATAATGCGAATGTGCCTGCGGTGATACTGTTGCATCTATACAACTGATACAACACCCTGAATATTTCGTGCGTCCGTCTCTCTTACGCTATGCAAGGGTGACTCTGTTTGCTTCCGCGATGTGTCCGTCTTCGAAATCCTGTGCATTTTGAAGCGTTGTCTGGCTAATTGCTGCCAGTGCCTCATGTGTTAAGAATCCCTGATGCGAGGTTACAATTACATTCGGGAAGGACAGCAACCGTGCTGTAATAGAGGATTCCAGCAATTCATCTTCCCGGTTCTCAAATACGTTACGTCCCTCTTCCTCATACACATCCAGACCAACTCCAAAGAATTTCTTGTTCCGGATTCCATGTATCAGATCTTCTGTCTTCACCAATGCACCTCGCGATGTGTTGACCAGAATAACATTATCTTTCATCATGGCGATCGTTTCTTTATTGATCATGTGATGATTTTCTTCTGTTAACGGACAGTGCAAAGAGATCAGATCGCTTTGTTTTATTACATCCTCTAATGGCATGTATTCTACAAAATCCAGATCCTTATTCGGATACATATCATAGGCGATCACCTTCATACCAAATCCATGACAGATTCTGCACATGGCTGCCCCGATCTTTCCTGTTCCGATAATTCCGGCGATCTTACCATGAAAATTAAGTCCCGTCAAACCAACCAGACTAAAATTGTTCTCTCTTACACGGATATAACTCTTGTGAATATGACGATTTACGGAAAGCGCCAATGCCATGGCATGTTCTGCAACTGCTTCCGGAGAATATCCCGGCACACGTAGTACGGTCATTCCATATTCATCCGCCTTTTCCAGATCAATATTGTTAAATCCTGCACACCGCAATAAGATTAGTTTGATTCCGATCGCATGCAGTTTGTCCAATACCTCTGCATTCAAATTCGAATTCACAAATCCACAAATGGCATCATATCCTTTTGCCAGGGATACCGTCTTAGGAGATATATCAATCTCCTGATAAGTAATCTCAATTCCCGGATAATTCTCCAGTTCCTTATCGAATGATTCCATGTCATAACTTGTTGCATCATAAAATAAAATCTTCATAAATACCAGCTTCCTTTCTACACAACAACTCATGTTATCATCTTAACCATTTTCCAAATATATTATACACCCTTTGTAAAGTCCCTTTTTGAGAAAATATATGAATTAATCCTGTGGAAGTAACTGTTCCAACCAGGAAGCGGCAGCCGTCATCCGTTCTGCAAACTGCTCATAAAAATCCCGGTTTGCCTGATATAACGTCACAAAAAATGCATTCAAAATGTACATATCAATCTGTTTTACCGTCTCCTCGGTAAGTGTAGGGAAACGTTTACCCAAATCTTTCAAAAAATAATGCCACTCACTGATAAATGCTGCATTTTTCGCGGTGTCCGGTGTATCAATCCACTTTTTTACCTTCACTTTCGTACGATTGGAATATGCACATTCATTTACTTGTAAGAAATATCGGAAGCTCCCATCCTCATAGATTCTCCCAAGTGGAAAGATCCGGCAGATTCCCGGGCGTATGCCGTGAATACTGCATCTTCCCTCGTCATTTAAAAAGGCACAGCTTTCATTCGTCCCTGCCATCTTCAAGTTCGGCAAAATAATTCCCTCTACCACATTCAGATCCAGTTTGTCGATCAACAGATCTTCAAATTTGCAATTCAAACCGGTTGTCAGCCGATAGACATCATACGGATCCAACACAATGGAATTGCCCATTCCCTGACAACATGCGGAGCAACCCTTACAGTCGTTACATCCTGCCTTTACCATGTCATTGATTCCATATAATTTGCCATCTGAGACTTCCGACATATCAATCTCACGTTCCATATTCTTTTCCTCTTTCCAAAATCTTATCATATATTATACATCTAATTATGATACCCTACATACTCTTATCTCGTCAATTGCATATTTACCCCAATAAAACATCTAACAGCATCATAACTACAAAACCACTCATCACACCAAGTGTTGCAAGATATTTGTTATCCGAGAATGCTTCCGGTATTAGTTCCGAGCATACCACATAGATCATTGCACCGGCTGAAAATGACAGGATAAATGGCAAGATCATTTTCACCTGTAATGCAAACAGTACTCCAAGGACACCGGCAATCGGTTCAACAATACCTGAGGCCTGCCCTATCAGAAAGCTTTTCATCCGTGACATGCCTTCCCTTCTAAGCGGCATCGCTACACAGGTTCCTTCCGGAAAATTCTGAATTCCAATACCAACTGCTAACATAATTGCATTCAACAACGCTCCCGTTTGCCCTATTACGGCGGCACTGCCAAATGCAACACCAACCGCCAGTCCCTCCGGAATATTGTGCATCGTCATTGCCATCGTAACTAATATGCATCCCCGCCATTTATTGTTATTGTTCTTTTCGTTTTTTCTTTGCATCAAAACATCGGAGCATACCAGAATAGCACCACCGCACAAGAAGCCACCGGCAATATGCAGTAATACATTGCATCCTTTTTGCTGGACCATCTCAATTGCAGGCTCTAAAAGCGACCAATAAGATGCCGCAATCATAACACCTGCCGCAAATCCCATCATCAGATCCAATATCTTCTGATTCACGGACTTAAAAAAGAACACAAATGCTGCACCGGCTGCAGTCACACAATAAGTAAAAAGTGTGGCAAGTAATCCCTGCCACACCGGATGAATCTGTACAAACCAACCCATACTCTTACCCCTTTACCATACATCTCATATCTTCTCATTATATAATATATATCAAGGGGCTATAATGTTACTATTATTACCTTCTTTTACTATGTATGATACAGGCAACAATTCCATATACGACAACAACCGTCAGCAAAACCATAAACACAATTGTCTCTATCATAAGCAACTTCCCATTCTGCTGCCACGACGCAATTGTCATTGCTAATGTAAATACTCCAAATTCCAATTCCATCCAGGTAATCATAGAAGACACATCACGATAGACCAGCACTTCCCGTCCCGGCTCTATCTTGCAAGGGGTATTCCACGCTTCGGGCGACATCAGATGTAGCACCATGCTCATAACACCATTAGAAAATAACATGATCAGCGGCAGCATTAATAACACTCCCGGCGATCCATATCCATCTATGTTGCCCGCACCATCAAAATGCGTGGCAATCTCATCCGGTAAGATTGCCATTCCAACAATTGCAATAATGATCGATACAACAAGACATACATAGGATAAAACCTCTATCACACAATGCTTCTTTGTAATATAAGACTTCGCCATATCTTCATCCTCCTAGTTTACATAATACATATATATCTTTATACAAAACAGTCTTAGCCTATACGCAGACCTGACTCTTTGCATAGGCTACACCTTTTATGAAATATCCAATTCCGGCGGAACATCGATCTCTTCTGACACATATTTTCCATCTTTCTTCCGCTGTCGCACACACTCCGAAAGCAGATACTCAATCTGCCCATTCACAGAGCGGAAATCATCTTCTGCCCATGCGGCAATATCGGCATATAACTTCTCCGACAACCGAAGTGGAATCTGCTTCTTCGCTGCCATTAATAAAGACTTCCTGAATTCACGATTGGCTGTGCATCATGGTTGCCGCACAAAACTACTAACAGATTTGATACCATAGCAGCCTTACGTTCTTCATCTAACTCTACTACCTGCTTCTCACTTAACTGTTCTAATGCCATCTCCACCATACCGACCGCACCATCTACAATCATCTTACGTGCATCAATAATAGCTGATGCCTGCTGACGCTGTAACATAACGGATGCAATCTCCGGAGCATATGCAAGATAGGTAATCCGTGCCTCGACAATCTCAAGACCAGCTTCATTTACCTTGCTCTGAATCTCTTCCCGGATTCTGGCTGCCACAATCTCTGCTGAACCACGCAGGCTTCCTTCATCTGCCTGACCATCCCCTGTTGTATCTACATTGGCCGCCACATCATATGGATAAATGCGGACAATGTTACGAAGGGCACTGTCACACTGCAAAGACAGATATTCCTTATAATTATCTACATTAAAGACTGCCTTCGCTGTATCGGTCACTTTCCAGATAACCGCAATTCCGATCTCAACCGGATTACCAAGACAATCATTGATCTTCTGTCTGCCGTTATTCAGTGTCATTGCTTTCAATGAGATCTTCTTGCCAATTCCTTCTACCGATACGGATGTTCCATCCGCTGAGATACTAACGGATGCTCCATTATTCGTGAGTGTATCCCCACTCTGGGCTAATTTCGTTCCCGCTGCCGGATTCACTGCCGTACAGAACGGATTCACAAAGTAAAATCCTGCCTCCCGGATCGTGCCCACATAATTACCAAACAACGTAAGTACCAACGCTTCCTGTGGTTTCAACACCTTAAGTCCAAGGAAAGGAATCCAGCCAATTGCAGCATAGACGATACATAATACCATCAATACTAACACGGGTGTGATATGCACTCTGTCATAGCTGATTGCCGTAATGATAATTCCCGCAATCGCAATCGCATATAACGCCAGACAACCAAGCAACATTGCCATACCATTCTTTTTCCCTGTATAAATCTTCTCTTCCATTTCAAAAACCTCCTTCACCAAATGCATCGCAACGCATTTCTATTTGATATCATCATGATATCACTTTATATTAAAATGTCAATATGTTTTTAAAACAAATCACCGTTCGCAACTCTTTTATGCCCGTAAAGTAAAATAATCCGGAACAGAATCTTATACTCTATTCCGGATCTTCCGTCTACATTACATCACTTATATGTTAAATTATAAATAAGCCTTGATATCCTGCCATGCTGCAATCAGTTTATCTAATGAATATGCCGCATTTGCCGGACTTGTCGAAGGCAGTTCCGTCATCGGCAGATCACACGTCTTTGCCTGATACCGGCGATATAATTTTCCTGCTAATTTACCATTCGTAAAAATATGGCTTATATTGGACTGCGTAATAATCGTACGAATATCCGCAGGTGTTACGTTGCGTATGCTGCTGTCACTAGAACCTTCAATATCACATTCCTCAATCACATCATACACTGCAATATGGTGTAAATGCAGCCACCCCTTCTTCTCTTCTATCGTCTGGGGAACTTCCGTATCTGCCAGTGCCGCTAACACCTTCCAGAAACGGTTCTGCGGATGTCCATAATAAAATGCCTGCTCTCTCGACCTCACCGACGGGAAACTCCCTAAGATCAATATTCTGGATTCTTTATCATATACCGGTCCAAATCCATGTTCTACATGCTGTAACATATTCTTCTCCTTTATGACCACAAACAAGTGGCTTCATAAATAAAAGAGACTGATAATTCCTTACCAATCTCTTTGTCCTATTATTTTGTGTTATATTTATCATATCCGCGAAGTCTTGCCATGGCCCTGGCAAGTGATGCACGGGATACATGGTACTCCATGATACTCTGTTTCTGCTGCAACTGTTCCTGTGCACGTTCTTTCGCTTCCTGTGCACGGAATGCATCGATCTCTTCCGGCTTCTCAGCTGAGAACACAAACAACTCTACGGTATTATCCTTTACTTTCAGCAAACCATCCGACGTAATCGCTACATGATTCTCACCATCCGGTGTACGAAAATGAATCTCTCCGATATTGGTACTTGTTGTCATTCTCTCATGATGAGCCATAATGGCCATCTCACCATCGTAGCCAGGAAATACAAGTAATTCACAGGGACCATCATAAAACACCTTGTCACAGGCAATAATTTTTAAAGAAAACGTATTCATCCGCTACACCTTCCTTATTCCTGCTGCATCTTAGCTGCCTTAGCCTTTACATCCTCGATCGTTCCTACATTAAAGAATGCTGCTTCCGGATACTCATCCATTTCTCCATTTAAGATTGCCTTAAATCCCTTGATTGTTTCTTCTACCGGCACAAACTCACCCTTAACACCGGTAAAGTTCTCTGCTACATGGAATGGCTGTGATAAGAAACGCTGTACTTTTCTTGCACGGTATACTGTCTGTTTATCCTCATCAGACAACTCTTCCATACCAAGGATTGCAATGATATCCTGCAACTCTTTGTATTTCTGCAATGTTTCCTGTACCTGTCTGGCAACATTATAGTGTTCTTCACCAACCACATCTGCTTCCAGAATTCTCGATGTAGACTCCAACGGATCAACCGCCGGATAGATACCCTGTTCTACGATCTTACGGGAAAGAACCGTTGTTGCATCCAAATGGGAGAATGTAGTTGCCGGAGCCGGGTCTGTCAGGTCATCAGCAGGCACATATACCGCCTGAACGGATGTTACAGAACCATTCTTTGTTGATGCGATTCGCTCCTGCAATTCACCCAAATCATTTGCAAGCGTTGGTTGATAACCAACTGCGGATGGCATACGGCCAAGTAACGCAGATACCTCAGAACCGGCCTGCACAAAACGGAAAATGTTATCAATGAATAGTAACACATCCTGCTTCTTGACATCCCGGAAATACTCTGCCATCGTAAGTCCCGTCTCTGCTACCCGCATACGGGCACCAGGGGATTCATTCATCTGTCCGAATACCAATGCAGTCTTATCCAAAACGCCGGATTCCTTCATCTCGTTCCAAAGGTCATTACCCTCTCTGGAACGCTCTCCAACACCGGTGAAGATAGAATATCCACCACTTTCTGTTGCAATATTGTGAATCAACTCCTGAATCAATACGGTCTTACCAACACCGGCACCACCGAACAATCCGATCTTACCACCTTTTGCATAAGGTGCAAGCAGATCAATAACTTTAATACCGGTTTCTAACATCTCTACAACCGGACTTTGTTCTTCAAATGTAGGCGGTTCTCTGTGAATACACCAATGTTCTGCATTCTCCAGACTTTCCTTGTCATCCAAAGTTTCGCCTAATACATTGAACAATCTGCCAAGAGTCGGTTCTCCGACAGGAACCTGAATACCGGAACCCGTTGCCACAACCTCCATATCCCTGCAAAGACCTTCACTGGCCGCAAGCATAATACAACGAACCACGCTGTGTCCGATATGCTGGGATACTTCCATCACACATTTCTTTCCATTATTCATTACATACAATGCATCTTTAATGGAAGGCAGATTGCCATCTTCAAACTCTACGTCTACGACAGGTCCGGAAACCTGAACGATTTTACCTTTATTTTCCATAGTGTGACATCTCACCTTTCTTGTTTCATCTTTTTCTTCTTAAGGGCCTTCGCACCACCAATTACCTCAGTGATCTCCTGCGTGATCGCTGCCTGTCTGACACGGTTGTACTCCACTGAAAGATCATGAAGCATTGCCTGCGCATTATCTGTTGCAGACTGCATTGCCATCATTCTGGCATTCTCCTCACTGGCAGAACCCTCAACTAAAACACCATACATAAATCCGGTTACATAATTATATACCAGCCGTTCTAAAACCCTCTTCGGTGACGGATAGATCAGGAACCAGTCATCTGCTTTATCTGCCGCTTCCTTATCGTAATTGCCCCGTCCCTTCTGGGAATCCTCCAACAACTCCTGTTTGATAAATTCATGTGTCTTCAAAGGTAAGATCTCATTAATCTCAACCTCTTCTTTCATGCTGTTTACCATTCGGGTAAAGATAACATAAACCTCATCAATTTCTTCCTGCTTATACAGATTCACAATGTATTCTGTGATCATCCTTGCCCGGTGAATAGACGGATTATTTGCTGAATAACGGAATCCCTCTTCTATGTGATAACCCTGACTTGCAAAAAACTGCCTGCCAATCTCTCCTACCACGAATAATCGATATGATTCCGCTTCATCAATCATTGCCGCTGCCTCTTTCAATACATTGTGATTGTAGGCACCCGCCATTCCTTTATCGCCGGTTATAACAACAAATGCCTTCTTCTTAACCGGTTCGTTCAAATCCTTACCACGGTTATCAAAATACAAATGCTGCATATCCGGAAAATGCAGTAAGATATCTGATATCTGCCTCTGCAAACCATAAAAATACGGTTCCGTATTATCTAACTTCTGTCTGGCTTTTCGAAGTTTCATGGAAGACATCATATACATGGCTTTTGTAATCTTCATGGTATCCTGAATACTTTTTATTCGATTGGATATTTCCTTTGCATTTGCCACTTTTTTACCTCCATTTCCTGCTTACGTTCCGGCTATGCCTCTTCCTCTGTAGAAAAAGTCTGTGCCTTGAACGCATTTGCCGCATCAACAATGGATTCCTTTATATCTTCTGACAGATCTTTCGATGCCTCTAACTGGCTGATAATATCGGAATGATTTACTGCAAAATCCTTTAACAGATCCAGACGGAACTGTTTGATCTTATCTGCCGGAATATCACTAAATACATGTGCATTGGCTGAAACCAATGTAATAACCTGCTCTGCCATTGTAAATGGATGTCCTAACGGCTGTTTTAACAACTCCATCAAAGAACGTCCATGTGCTAACTGTTTCTTTGTGCCTTCATCCAGATCGGATGAGAACTGTGTAAATACTTCCATCTCACGATACTGTGCAAGATCGATACGGATACTTCCGGCTGCCTTCTTCATTGCTTTTGTCTGTGCTGCACCACCTACACGGGATACAGAAAGACCAACATTTACCGCCGGACGCTGACCTGCATTGAACAATTCACTTTCCAGATAGATCTGACCATCTGTAATAGAGATAACATTCGTTGGAATGTAAGCAGATACATCTCCTGCCTGCGTCTCAATAATCGGAAGTGCCGTAATGGAACCACCGCCTGCTTCCGGTGTAATACGGGATGAACGCTCCAACAATCTCGAATGCAGATAGAATACATCACCGGGATAAGCTTCACGTCCCGGAGAACGCTCTAACAATAAGGAAATCGCACGATATGCAACCGCATGCTTGGACAGATCATCATAAATGATCAATACATCCTTACCCTGATACATAAAGTACTCTGCAAGTGCCGTACCGGAATATGGTGCAATATACTGAAGCGGAGCCGGATCAGATGCCGTAGCCGATACAATGATCGTATACTCCATTGCGTTATTTTTCTTCAATGTATTTACTAACTTCGCAATCGTAGATGCTTTCTGTCCGATTGCAACATATACACAGACCACATCTTTGCCCTTCTGATTCAGGATCGTATCCATTGCAATAGACGTCTTACCGGTCTGACGATCGCCAATGATCAACTCACGCTGTCCACGACCGATTGGGAACATGGAATCAATGGAAAGGATACCTGTCTCCATCGGAACAGATACGGATTTACGATCTACGATACTTGGTGCCGGATTCTCGATCGGACGATAACCATCTGCCTCAATCTCTCCTTCGCCATCAAGCGGTGCTCCTAACGCATCCACAATTCTTCCTTTGAACGCTTCACCAACCGGAATACCTGCCATCTTACCGGTACGGGCAACACGGCTTCCTTCATGAATCTCAGTATCGCGTCCAAATAAGATAACACCGATCTCATCCCGACGTACATCCTGTACCATACCTTTGACACCACAGTCAAAAATAACGATCTCACCATAACATGCATGGTCAATACCATCTACGTTTACGATACCGTCACCAACCCAGTTGACAACACCTATCTCTTTGTTCTTTGCTTCGAGCTCAAAGTCCTCAATACTGCTTCTTAATATAGAGATAATATTCTCTTCACTCACTGTTGCGCCGTTTGAAGACACTGCACCAGCCATTTTATTCTTTAACTGGTCAATTCTTCCCTGTTCGCTCCAGTCATACTCTTTGGTTCCTACCCGGAGAATGAAACCGCTCTTCAAAGACTTATCCTCTTTCATCTCGATTTCCATATCCTCTGAACCAAATTCTTTATTCAGGAACTTGCGGATTCCTGCAAGCTGTTCCTCATCCGGAGCAGTCACATATGTAAGCTCTGCTTTCTTTTCTCCGCTTTCCGGTTCCTTATCCAATTCATCATATGCAGTAACAATCTCATCAAATAAAGCAAAATCATTGTTATCGCATAAGATCTTCATGAAATTACGAATTTCCTTCGGAAATACACGCTCGATAACCAGGTGTTTCTTCTCTACTGCCACTGCCGGATTTTCAAAATCCACTCTCACCTGTGGTACCGCCTCAAGAATCTCTTTCACTTGCGTAAGCATTTCTTTCGGAATATCTGTTTTGCGCAAATCTGACGCATAATTTAATGCTTCCTGAGTCACTCTTATTCACCTGCTTTATCTAAAAATTCGTTGTAGAGCGAACGGTCGATCTCTGCTCCACTTTGTTTACCTACTACCTTTGTTGCTGCATCAACTACCATATCAGCAATCTCTTTCTCAGCACCTTTAATGATCTGTGCTTTCTGATGTTGTGCCTCTGCTGTTGCATCCTCTTTGATCTGACGTGCCTTATTCTCTGCATCTGCCACAATCTTCTGATACTGTGCGTCTGCATCTTTTCTGGCTGCCTGTAATGTTTTCTTCTTCTCATCTTCAATACCGGCTAAAGAATCTGTATACTGAGCCTTTAATCCATCGGCTTCTGCCTGACGGGCTGCTGCCTCACCAAACTGTTTATCTGCCTCTGCCTGACGAGCCTCAATAATCTTCTGTACCGGTTTGAAAAGAAAAATCTTTAATGCAACAAGAAGTACCAGGAGGTTCACAACTGTTAAAATCAAATTTGTCGGATCTACACTTAGCATGTCACCTACCTGCCTTCCTTATTATTTCAACATTACGATAACCATCAAAGCGATAACGAAACCATAAATAGCGGTTGCCTCTGCAAGTGCACAACCAAGGATCAAAGTGTTACGAATCTTACTCTCTGCTTCTGGCTGTCTTGCAACGGCCTCTGTTGCTTTACCGGTTGCAATACCGATACCAATACCTGCTCCAAGTGCTCCTAATACGGCAATACCTGCTCCAATTGCGATTAAAGTATTCATAATAAAATCTCCTTTTCTTTCCTATCATTTTTGTTAATGTGTATTACTCAATCTCTTCACCAATATACAATGAGGTTAAGAATACAAATACATATGCCTGAAGTAATCCGTCAAAAATATCAAAATACAAACTGAACACAGTCGGTAAAAAGACCGGAACGATCATTTTGATCAATTCCATAATAACGAATGAACCTAACACATTACCGAAAAGTCGCATACAAAGCGATAATGGTCTGGTAAACACTTCAAGGATATTGATTGGGGTTACAATTGCGATTGGTTCTGTAAACTTATGTAGCCATTTCTTGACGCCTAAGTAATAAATACCTGCGGCTTCCACTATCACAATGCTCATTACAGCCAAAGCAATGGTAACATTCAAATCTTTTGTCGGTGATTTGAAACCAAACAAACCGATAATGTTGGAAACGCCAATGTACACTAACACAGTGGTCAGATACGGAACAAATGCTTTTCCTTTCTCACCTATCATGCCTTCCACGATGCCGGTTAATTTGGTAACAATCAGTTCTGCTACTGCCTGACGCTTACTTATGTGATCGATTTTCATATTTCTTGTAAGGAAAATCGAAAGTAAAATCAGAACTGCCATGATGATCCATGTTACAACGATTGACTCCTTGATCTCTAATCCACCAAGGACCGGAATTGTAAACACAGTCTTACATTCGAGTTCTTCCATCAGGTTTTTTGCTAATTCTTCCAAAAAACCATCTCCTTATCCTTTACTTTGTTTCTATCAGAGTTTATAATACTTTACATAAAATGTAAAATATATATTTGAAATGTTTGCTATATCATTATGACATGGAGGGAAGTTTAATGGACATTACTTATGATTATTATCGCATATTCTACTATGTAGCCAAATATAAGAGCTTTACACGGGCAGCTACCGTGCTTATGAACAACCAGCCGAATATCAGCCGTGCTATGAACAACTTAGAAAAACAGTTAGGCTGCACACTGTTTCTACGCTCCAATCGTGGAATCAGTCTCACACCAGAAGGAAAGAAACTCTATAACCACGTGTCCGTTGCCTACCGGCATCTTCAGGCAGCAGAATTAGAATTATCCGGTTCCAATACACTAGAAAGTGGAAACGTAACAATCAGTGCCAGTGAAACTGCACTTCACGGTATCCTGTTAGATGTATTGCGTGATTTTCATAATGCATATCCAAACATCCATATCCATATCTTAAGCCATACTACCCCGGAAGCCATTCAGACTGTCCGTAGTGGTCTGGCTGACTTCTGCGTTGTCACCTCCCCTACCCGGGTGCGCCACCCATTCAAAGAAACGGTTCTGATGGAATTTCATGAGATTCTTGTCGGCAGCCGCAAATACAGTGAACTATCTGAGAAAAAAATGCGATTACAAGATCTTCAACAGTATCCGATGGTCTGTTTAGGACGTAACTCCATGACATACAGTTATTTTTCCGAACAATTTCTGAAACGAAAATTAGTTCTTGATCCGGAAGTAGAAGTTGCTACTTCGGAACAATTAATCCCTATCATCACGCATGACTTAGGGATTGGATTCATCCCCGATTTTCTTTCAAAAGAACCTTTACGGAAAGGTGTGATCATTGAAATTCCACTAAAAGACAAGCTGCCACCTCGTCAGATCTGCCTGGTTGAGGATTCCGGTCATGCTTTAAGTGTTGCCGCAACCAAGCTAAAACACATGCTGGTTGCCGCCCACTCTACAAAAGAAACGGAATAAAAAAAGAACCGGGTACTCTATACGACTACCTGGTTCTTTCCATTGTTCTTACCAATATACAAATTCCTGTCTGCAAGATCTATCAATGAACGGATATTCAATCCATCCTGAAACTCTGCAATTCCAAGCGTAATTGTCACACGGATATCTGCATCCCGATACCATTTCTTTCGATCGGCAATCTCTTCCCGGACACGCTCTGCCACTCTCTTTGCAATATCTACATCCGCCTGTAACAGAATCAGAATCTCTTCTCCTCCCCAACGACAGACACGATCATTCTCCCTCACGTTATTGGATATAATATTGGAAATGATAATCAATACTTCATCACCACAATCATGTCCGTAAGTATCGTTAATCTTCTTAAAATCATCAATATCCGCCATAATAAGGCAAAAAGGCTTACGTTCCGCTGCCGCTTCACTAACCGCCTGATGCAATGCATTGTTCATACTGCGGCGGTTCATCAGATGTGTGAGCGGATCAAACATTGCCAATTCTTCCAATTCAAGATTCTCCTGCTCCATCCTCTTTTGCATGTAACGGATCTCTAATGCAAACAGTATCGAAAAGAGAAATAACATGCCAAACATAATCATCGTGTTAAAATAGTAAAAATATCTCTCCGCTCCCTGGAAACCTGTATTTTCAATAATGGGCGGCATATTATCACTGATCACCATAACCATAAGATAACATATGGCAACCACTATTGAAGTAAATACCGGTATTGCAATATTCCGGATCCTGCTGATCAACGTATAGGACAGATAAAATGCAACCGGAACTAACGCAATCGTATACAACATAAAACCCCAGTCCCATCCCAGCAGGATAGAAACCATACTTGAATGAAACAATATCTCTATTACGGACGATACATAAATAAACACATACCGTTTCTTTTTCAGGCTTACAAAGCAGTGGTACATATAAAAAAGTGTAACTGCCAGATTGTATATACTCAATGGTGCATAACCGCAAATAGCAAATGCAATCGTAAAATGCAGATGCACCAATGCTACCCCAATGCAGATCACTACAAACTTTGCTTCCGGACTAATGGCTCTTGTTCCATGTAGCACCTGCCGTACTGTGTGATATAACGGATTCAATTCTTCGCCCCCATTCCGGAATGTTATCCCTCGTAATTCCTATTATTATACATCTTTCTCCTAAGCATATAGTTTATTGTAACCCTTTTTCATAGAATACACAAGAGTTTTTTAATTTCGTTCTCTTTTCTTTTCTAATAACTGGTTCATATCCAAAGAACCATTTTGTTCCGCTTGTAATTTCTTTTTTGCCGATTTCTTTGTTTTTCTCTCTTTTATATGCTTATTCTTTTTTTCTTTCTCCTTGAATGGGCGTTTCCGTTGAAACCGCTTCTTATTATTGATCCTTTTTAATCCCTTTTTTACAAAACCTAACATATCAATTGCCCATCTTCGAGCAATAATATCAAACAGGAAGAAGAAAATGGAAAAGATCAGTAATGGTACCGTCAATGGAACACTCGCTCTTACTGTATTATTCTGCCTGTTCCATACGGAATCGTCCATGGAGATCATTTTTCCCGCTGCCTGACTTACAAAAGTATCTAATGCGGCAGTATCACCGCTAAACTGATACTCCAACGAATACTGATTCGCATATGCCGTATTATATGTTTTTACAATATCATTTCCCTGATTTTTACGAAGATTAATACTGTATATACCAACATCACCGGCATCTAAAGCTGCCTCGTAAGTTCCCGGCTTCACCGCTTCAAAAGATATATCTTTTGCGCTGCCATTTTCATCCGATACAACCGCAGAAACAGCGGTATCTTTATCATATTCTTTGGTCGTATAGGAAAGGGTCACCGTATTACCGTCTTTGTGTATCTCAAATGCATCGTCACCTAGTTCCGTATCAGCGATCACATACTGAATAATGTTCGACCACAGTGTCGGATAATTGTCCCAATTAGCATAATTCGCTGTCCATACATTATCTCCATCGCTGTTCCATGCAACCGTTCTTCCCAATCCATACTGCCATGTAGTAAGAATCGGATCTCCCTGATCAGATTCCAATATTACATTTGCAGCATTCTTTGGCGTAGACGCAATATATCCAAGCAATGCCGGGCACCCCTCATCCATTGCACCGGACAATATATCACTGTCCGATACGATATCCGGATAAAATTCCTGATTGATCAGATATGTATTTGTTGATAAATATACCTCCTGTGCAAAGATTCTCGGAATAGAATTATTCACATCCGTATAATAGAATCTTCCCCCACATATATCGGCAATATTAGAAAGCATTGTCTGATCCGATTCTTCTCCAACCGCTACTGTTGATACTGTAATGTCTGCATCTTTGATCTGCTTCAGTAACGAATCATACTGCCGGTATTCATCCTGTCCGTCTGTTAATAATATGATATGCTTGATCTTGGCATCACTCTTAGAGATTTCCTTATAAGCCTCTTCTAACGCCGGATAAATACTGGTTCCACCTCCATATCCGATCGATGCGATTCCTTCTTCTATCTGATCCATATCATCAGCATTTTGCATTGGTACCATCCAATGGTAACTATCATCAAATGCCAGTACCCCAACCTCGTCTGTACTTCTTAATTGGGACACGCCGGATATCGCTGCCTGTTTTGCGAGGTCTAATCCGGTCACCTGACTGTTCTCAGTGGACGGGCTGATCATACTTCCGGACTGATCGATCACCATGGCCATAGCCATTTTCGGTAATTCTTTTTCACCCTGCAGATCCATATTGACCGGCAGAACTTCCTCTAATTCTGTTCCTTTATAATTCCCTAATGCATAACTGTTCTCTCCACCTATGCAGATATATCCTCCTGCATAATCCTTGATATAAGAAGGTAAGAGTCTGGCAAACCCCGGCGTCAGGTCATCATAATATACATTCAGTGTAATAACTGCTTTGTATTGATTCAGATCTGATAAAGAATTCGGAGCACCGGCTGGTGTCACCGTATCATAATCAACATTCGCCGCCCGTAAGAGCTTTTCAAATTCAGATGCCTCCCCTGATGTTCCCTCTACCAGGAGAAGCCGCGGTCTCGCGACGATCTGGGCATATGTTACATAGGTATTATTTACGGATATCGTGTCTTTTGCCGGCTCAATGACCGCTTTATATTGTGCAATCGTCCCTTCTTCTCCAACATCATCAAATACAAACTGATTCTGTCCTTTTGTCACATGAATATCCTGCTGTCCTTTGGCAACTCTGCCCGAATACAAGGACAGAACCGCATCCGTTTCCACATTTGACTGTACCGAAACGGTGACATTATAATGATCGCCTGCATGAATCACCTTTGGTGCATTCAATCCATCGATATATACTTCCGGATTGTGATCAATACTGTCCTCCACGCTGATTGCCGATAATTCTATCTCTTTTCCCTTTACCAGACTGGCCGCAATAGACATATTGCCTTCATTTTCACTGCCATCCGTAATTAACACAATCTGTTTGCCGGAACCCTCATCAAACATAGAACATGCAGCAGTAACCGCATTTTCAATATTTGTTGCCGTTGTGACCGGTTCTGTTGTAAATGTTGAAAACGATGTATTCTCTGAAAGAAAGCGATCCACCGCCATATCCTTTCCAAAGGTTACAACTCCCGCCACATTCCGGTTCGGCATCTTAGCAATTGTCTTCTTAAGATAATCCTCTATTTGCGTTATATTTCCCTTCATACTGTCTGATACATCTATAAGAAATATTGTCTCCGTCTTTTTCATGTGCTTCGGTATGGAGATTCCCGCCATTGCCAGAAGTATCATAAGCACTAATAACGATCTGACAACAAGATATTGCTTCTGTTTAGAGGAATTCACCTGTGACACATATACGATCCACTCCACGATCAGTAATAATATCACGATCACCAAAATCCAATTACGGATCATCCTTCCTCCCATCTTCTTTTCCTGTTGGCTTCCTTTCACAACAGCATCCTCAACGGCGGTAACATTCGACTCTTCAGCGACCGGAAAATTAGTAATCTCCACTTTCTGTCCGTTATCGCCTAATAATTCCCCCGCCAACTGTGACATAAAGATAGGAAATTCCGTCTTAAGTGCAAGATCCGTATCATGAATATCAAAACCGATCACTCCTGCCATTCTTCCATCTGTTCTGCCGTAATAACCTGCCGTCTTTCCCTCTGTTGTCTGCAACACAGGAACTGCCCATTCCGGCAATTCGTAAATATTGGCAGTCGTCACTCCAAAAGCAACATCCTCCACATATTCCGTGACATCACTTTTTTGAAAGGACAGAACCGCATCACTGATTGGTTTCTCCGCTTTCATATAATCGTCCAAAGCATCGTGTTCATTCATATGAAAAAAGAGAACCCCGGCATTTTGTGGTATCTCTTCCAACGAAAAATCATCCGGCAGCGTGATACCGTCAAACACATATAGGTCATACGGTTCCGAATCCTGTTTTAATACAGATACATCCTCCGATTTGTACACCGTAACGGAATCATTTAAGGATAGCGCCTTTTCTAAAAAGACATTTCCCTCCGAAAGCAGCAATACCTTTTTTTCCCCTGATGCGTTGCATATTACGCTTTGTGTATTGTCTGCTGTCAGACTGTCCGACTCGCTTAATTCAGCACGCAGCTCGCACGACTGACCACTATCTAATGTCTGTTTATCAAAATATACTGTCTTTTCTTCGCCTGCCGGAATTGTAACTTCCAAAACCGTCAACAGCCGGTCTCCGGCATACAAACTGACATCTTGCGTAACATCCTTATCTCCGTCATTGGATACCTTGCATAAAGCCTCGATTTCATTCTTCTGCAACGTATAATTTACATAATCCATGGAGCAATTATCTCCTTTGGAATATACAGACTCCACGATCCACGTTGCCTTTTCATTCCCTTTTTTCCACTCATCCAGATCAAATGCTGAATCAGTATATCCAATCACTTGTACGTTCTCCATCGTTTTGGAAAGCGATTGTACAAGACCTGCCGCATTATCAAGTGTACCCGCATCCATCGTTTCCTCTATCTGCCGGATTCTCTTTTTTAACGTAGCTTTATCCGTTCCCTGATATACAACATTCGCCTGCGATGCACATGTGACCAGAGTAACAAAACTGCCATCACTCATATCATCTGCCTGTTGCAATGCCAGATGCTTACTCTGCTCTAATCTGCTGACATTTTTCTCGTATTCATACTGCATACTTGCACTTGTATCTACTACCAGAATTACATTCTCTGTGGAACGCCCTCCATTTTTGATCACCGGTGCCATTAAAGCAAACAGCAATAATAACAATAACAGTATCTGCAGATACATTAATATATTGTGTTTTAATTTTTCAAAAGGTGTGCGCGCTTCTAAGTTTTTATATATTTCCTGCCACAACAAAATGGACGAAAACGTTTGATCCTTCGCCCTTTGTTTTAATATATATAAAAGTATGATGATGGGAATCAGCACGCAAAATGCAAGCGGCCACATATTCTGAACCGTCATACCATTTACTCCTTTCTACGTTATCGTTTTCCTGACAATATGCCACGGAAGCCTTCAAGCATTGTCTCTACCAATGGCGTGTCGGAACGCACACTGATATAATATGCTCCGTACCGCCTTGCAAGCTTACCGAGTCCTTCCTGTAATGCAGCAAGGGAATCCATGTATTGGCGTATCGTTGCCTTAGACATTGTAATCTTCACTTTATCTCCGCTTTCCATATCCTGAAGATTGCATGTTCCCTCGTATGTAATATCCAGTTCCTCTTTTGCAAGAATCTGAACAAAACATATAGTCTGTTTGTGGTAAGCCAGATACCGGACAGCCTCTTCCACTCCTTCCCCATCTAAAAAATCGCTGATCAGAAAGGTAACGCCACCGGGTTGTAAAGGTCTTGACATCACCGCCTTATTCAACATTGTACTGCCTGCAAATTGCATATTGCTTAATGTCTCTAATACATGTGAAAATGCAGCCATCCCGGTTACACCTTTCCCCCTGACGACCGTATTCTCCCGCATTTCATTTATGTACAAACGATCCAGATTACCAAGGATCAGATAAGAAAGCGCTGCTGTGATCTGCAATGCCCTTTTCGCCTTAGACGGTTCTCCAAATTGCATGGACGCACTGGTATCCACAAAGATATGGAAAAGTCCTTCTTTTTCCTCCATAAACTGTTTGATATACAGTTTGTCTGTTCTTCCATATGCATTCCAGTCAATCCGCCGTATATCATCTCCTGGAATATATTCCCGATAATCCGAGAATTCCACAGAAGATCCCTTCGCACTTGATTTGCGTGCACCGTTCATTCCGGTCGATAAATACATTGGCAGGTTCATCTTCAATGTATGCAGTTGATCAAAAAATTCTTTTTCAAATTGAATCATAACTCTCCATTACACCGTTTTCATTCCATCTATGATCTGCCGGATCACGTCATCTGCCCAAACACCATCTGAAACCGCTTCAAAATTCAGCGCAAGGCGGTGACGTAACGCAGGATAAGCAACAAACGCAACGTCTTCAAATGATACATTAAAACGTCCCTCCAAAAATGCTCTTGCTTTGGCAGTCTTCACGATTGCCTGAGCTGCTCGCGGACTGGCACCATTTGCAATATATTTCTTTGATATTTCCATCGCACCGTCACTCTCCGGATGAGTTGCTACTACAATGGATAACGCATAATCCATAACCGCATCGGATATCGGCATCTCCCGGATCGTATTGCGTATTGCGATAATATCCTCTCCGGTTAATATTCCGGACAATTTCGTCTTCTGATTCGTTACCGTCAGATCCATAATTTCTTTTAATTCTTCTTTCTGCGGAAATTTCACTAACAATTTGAATAAAAAACGGTCTAACTGTGCTTCCGGCAACGGATATGTTCCCTCATTTTCAATCGGATTCTGTGTTGCCAATACCATAAATGGTTGCGGAAGTTCATACGTTGTCTTACCCACCGTTACCGTTTTCTCCTGCATTGCCTCTAATAATGCCGACTGTGTTTTCGGAGTTGCCCGGTTAATCTCATCTGCTAATACAATATTAGCAAATACCGGACCCGGCTCAAAACGGAATGCATTATTTCCATCCTCTTTGATGATCAGATTGGTTCCGGTTACATCCGAAGGCATAAGATCCGGTGTAAACTGGATTCTGGAAAACTGCATCGTAAGCACCTTCGATATTGCCTTAACAAGTTCAGTTTTTCCAAGTCCCGGCACACCCTCTAACAATACATTTCCATCTGCTAAAATAGCCAATAATACCTGTCGGATCACCTCACGCTGCCCGACAATTCCTTTTCCTATCTCCTGTTCACACTTTTTCACTTTGTCAATCATATCTGTGATCATTGTCTCTTCCATACATGCCTCCGCCTTCCTATCTCAATCCTATCCATCTATTCCTTAATTCAATCCGTCAAAATAATTACGGATCTGTTTCTTTAACTCCGCCGGGTAACTTGCTCCGTCAATCTGTTTGTATGCTTTTTTCTTGTAAGAACCGGATACCTGACCATAATCCACCTTATTACCGGACCATGTATTCGCCTGATCCGATGTAGTCTTCTGACTGCTCCCCTTGCTATTTGCTTTTCCGGTCAGATTCTCGTCCTGCCCTGACTCTCCATCCGGTATCGTAACGTTTTCAGCAGTCTTAGCATCCCTTTCCTGTCCGGCATTGTTTCCCCGATTCCAGCCGGCTCCTGTTCCCGACTGTCCGGATCCGCCTGTTGAACCGGAATTGTTACCGGAACCATTATTACCATTGGCATTCTGTGCTCCAGTCGTTCCAGCCACATTGTTCTGTTTAGTCTGTCCCTGTGTACCCGTCTGTTGCCCTGTCTGCTGATTGCCGGACGGCGTTCCTTGTGACGTACTCTTCTCCTTCGACTGTGCTGCCTGTCCATTGTTCTTCTGCGAGTCAGAAGATCCATTGTTGCTCGCATATTCTGATTCATTGTTTGTGTTCTCCACTGCTTCATCTAAAGCAGCACCAGCCCTTACATAATCTGCATCTGAATACCCGGAATCCTTATAATCCTGTATCTTTTTCTCCAAATTATGATTCCCATTCGCCTGCGCATATTTCTTTACTTTTTCATATGCTGCATCCTTCTCCTTTTTACTTCCATCCTTCGCCTGTTCAAATGCCTTTGCGGCATCTTCTGCCATATTCCGCTTTTGTTCTTCCTGTTCTTTCTGAGCTTGCTCCGTCATTGCCTGCAACCGGTTACGCAATGTAGAATCCTTTAACCCCTGTGCTGTCTGTTGTAGCTTTTTAACAGACCGCTCCTTTGTCTTTTGCAGACTCTCCTGTGAATCCACTTTGGTCAATTCTTCTTTTATCTGTTCAAGCTGCTTGTCTAACTGTTTTGCCTCCTTAGAAGATACATCCTTTATCTTTTTTTGTACCTTATTCACTTTGGCGATCTCTTCCTTCACTTCCCTGCGCAATTCATGTTGTTGTTTTGCTGTCTCACGCACCGGGGAATCCACCATACAACTGACAGCAAATACCACTGCGATCAACACAAGGCCTCCTATTTTTCTCTTTGAAACCTTCAACGGAAATGCCTTCCGAATCTCAATCTGACGAACCGCATCTAACGCATCCTTTCTTTGCAGCCGGCTAAACATATCGTCTTTTCCTTGCAGATACAATGCCGTTGAGATCTTCTCCTGATAGCCAAGTGCATCCGCCGCAAGTGCTGCCTGCTGCAATGACGGGGTTCGATAAATGCCGCATATCACCCCGACACAAACAGATATGCCAATGGACACAAGCTCTATCATATCCGCATAATATAACGGAATACACAAGGATAAACCGGATATCACTGCTGCAACTAAAAGTCCTGCAAAAAGGCTACTGCATAAAGCCCCGAAAACCTTCTGTCCCCGGAGCTTTCTCCTCACTTTATACACGAATTTGCGAATGGTTCTGTCTGCCATTTCCGCACCTTTCTTTGCTTAGAATCAAGCAACTATTATTTGTGGTTTTTTGTGGCTGCGATCTTTTTAGATGCCAATTTGAGAAATCCAAGAGAAATCAGCATATTCAAAACAACCGACCACAGTATCCAATGGTTAGCGATTGACAGAATGAGAGAAGATTTGGTTCCCGCTTCTTTTAATATTCTTCCAATTCCGTTGCCTGTCATCACTCTTAGCATGAAATCAAATACCGGAGAGTATGGATTCAGCATCATAATAAAGGAAAATGCTCCGGGACCATTATATATATTCCCATGTGTCGTTTCGACTGCCGACTGCATTGCTACAACCACATAAAATAAAACAGCTGTTACAACAATAATCCCAATTCCGATCGCAATCGTAAGGATTGTAGCCGCAACCGATTTCTTCACAACGCTAGAACAAAATATCCCAACACTTCCTACATAAATTCCCAGATATATATACATTCCAAACAGACCAAACAGCGCCCACCAGGACATTCCACCCAGTACAAACGCGATTGCCATGATCGGAATGCTTGAGATTAAATACATCATAACAACGACCATCGCAGAGCCTAACTTACCTACCGCGATTGAAAATGGCGAAATCGGCGTGGTTAACATAATATCAAGTGTCTGTCTTTCCCGTTCACCGGAAATGGAACCGGACGTAATAATCGGTATGATCAGACTCAGCATTGCACATTCCGCACCCCCAAGGATTGGAAACAGCCACATAAGCCGTGAATAATCATATCCATTCATATTAGCTGACAGATTGGTAATGGATAACACAAGCAACACGATAATCGCAAGAAATGCATTAAGTCCCATAATGACCCATGCCATTTTCATACTTCTTGAACCAACCACTAATTCCTTTTTCAGAATAGGATTCACATGTATTTTTTTACTCATCCTCTTCTCCTCCTGTAATCTCCAAAAACAAGGATTCCAGATTCTCCTTCTCCTGATAAAACCGACTTACCATCACCTGATTGTCTAACAAGTATTTCAAAAGTTTCGCAGCCTCGTAATCGTCTCCCTTAAATCCGATCAATACTTCTTCTTCCGTGAAAGATACTTTCTCCACAAAAGGCTGCTCTTTCAGCAGAATATTCAGTCGTTCCTTTCCGGTCTGTCCCACTTCCCGGTCTGCATATACCACTTTCACATGAATCGGTTGTGTTCCTTTCGATGCAGCCATGACATCATCCACTTTACCACTGGTAACAAGTTTCCCATGTTCCATGATTCCAATACTCGTACACATTTCTGACAACTCTGAAAGAATATGGGAACTGATCAGTATCGTCTTTCCCATGGAACCGAGATTCTTAAGTACTTCCTTCATCTCAAATCTGGCACGTGGATCCAATCCAGAGTTTGGCTCATCCAATACCAGTAAATCCGGATTATGGATCAGGGCTCTTGCGACACAAAGACGCTGTTTCATTCCCCGCGAAAGCGTATCTACGAATTCTTCCTTTTTGTCGGAAAGATTCACAAGCTCTAATAATCCTTCTGAAAGGTCATCTGTTTCTTTCCGGTCCAATCCGTACATAGAACCGTAAAATTCCATATATTCCATTACTTTCAGGTTATCATACACGCCAAAGAAATCCGGCACATAACCAACCTTACGCTTAATATCCTCCGGTTGTCTGATCGCGTCTACCCCGTCTACCGTAACCGAACCGGAAGTTGCTTTCAGCAATCCGCAAATGATCCGCATGGTAGTCGTCTTGCCTGCACCATTAGGACCTACAAATCCAAATATCTCGCCTTTTTCAATATGAAGGCTCAAATGATCCACTGCCACAAATTTACCGTATTGTTTTGTTAAATTCTCTATTGTCAGCATTTATTCGTCCCCCTTTGCACATATTCTCGGAACATAGCACGCATTATTTCCCTTTTGTACATATTTGAGCCGCAATTGATCATTTACAACATACTTATCAAACGAAATGGTATCCGAGTCTGTAAATACCTCTTCATAATCTCCGGTCTCATAATTATAGGCAAATACCTGTGCAAGCGGTCTGTCCTGTGTCTCGTTTTGCTTTGAGATATTCTGTAAACGTGTGATTCCTTCATAGCCGTCAAATGAATAGGTTACTTCCATCTCATTTGTGTATAAAGAACGGTCATTTCGATCATAGTCTCCATTGTAATCCATCATCATCTGATCAATGCTCTGATAATAGGTACCTTTCACATCTGTATAATCCTCTGAAAATGTCATATAAACAACTCCAAGACCGGAGGAACGAACATCCCCTTCACAGATATATTGTTCCGGCTCGTATTTATCAATCTTTGCCCAGATAATACCTTGGTTATATTCTGCGATCTTCATATAATAATTCTCCATCATGGAGTCAACCTGATAATTGCGGTATCCTTTCTGATTCTGACTTGCCCCACTATAGAGTTGATCAAATGTACCATACCCAACTGATTCCTTCATTCTCGAAGGATCAATCTCAATCGTCTCTCCTGCCTTAATATCTCCTGCAATGTAAATGTGATTCTCAAATGTAACAACGGCATCTTCCAGATCATAATGTGTATGATTGGTAACCGTTCCGCTAAATCCCGTTGTCGTACAGTTCAAATCATAGGTAATTGTTCCGATCTCATTTTCACCGGATTTTTGTGCTGAAAATGAATACGTATTAAATGCTTCCGCATTGCGGAATAACAACTTATTCTTATCTTCCCCGGGTTTAAACATAAAATCATATTGTCCCGCATCGCTCCTGGTATTTACAAAAGAACTTACATAACTATAACCATAACCGTAATTATCTGTATCATATACAATTGACTGATAATCTGCGTTCATCCCTAATTCATAATTCTTTGTCTTTGGGCAGATTATATTGGTGTATACCTTTTCCTGTTGCTGGTCATCTGACAAAGAAATCATGGAAAGTGTATCTACAATTGGAACATTTACCCGGTATAAAAAACTGGTTCCGTATACAACACCTGTAAATATCAATGCCATTACCGGTATTGCAATCCAGATCTTTTCACGCTGTTTTATCAATTTGAGGATCAGATAAAGAATCGGTCCCACCAGAATCACATATCCAAACAGGATTATCCCATATAAAGTACCACTCGGTTTCCGGCTGCTATCGGTAAGTTTTGCAATACTGTAGCAACTATATGCGGAATTGTCGTAATAATTACTATTTAGATTATCGATTGTCTTATCTGTTTTGGACGCACTAAGTAAAGCAACTGCAACATTTGCCCGCGATCTATAACTGACAAACGGTTCCATTGCCAGATCATATGCCAGAACAACAACTCTTCCATCCCCGATATCTTTGTACACGGCACTTCCATCGGAAGAAAACTTCTCTAATACATTCCCGCCCTCTAATGACAGATCCACACAGTCTACATCTTCCAGACTGTAAGCTTCCTGTACCTGCACCTGTTCATCTGTGCCGGATACGATACTTTCTTCCCATGTTAACGTCTTCTTATCAACTTTACGAAATGTTCCGGAGATAAAATCATCCTGAAATATGTGTAATACATTCTGATAATTACTGCCTGTTCCAAGAATCAATACTCCGCCATCTGTCACCCATTCTTTCAGTGCATTATACTGTTTCTCTGACAGCTGCGACGTATCATAATTATCAATTACAATATAATTCAACAATGCAAGAACCTCGGCATTTTCCGGAAACATCTCTTTATCCAATGCTAAAATGCTGGTGTTCCCCTCATAGTTTGAGAACTTCAAGGATCTGCCATCAAAATAATTAAGTGCACTGTTATCATCGCTCAAAATTCCGATCTTCGTATATAACCCATTGTCCAAAAGGGTGAGCTGGTCTCTCTCGCTGTAAATTATCTTGCCATCCTTGTTTGCGATCTGGATATAATACAAACCATTGCTTCCTGCCGATGGCATCACAAACGATATCTTCTTTGGCTCATCCGCTGCCAAAACAACATCCTGTCCCTGTGCAATCTTCACGGCAATATCCGATTCACCCGGAATCACCCGGATCTCGCCCTCAAAATTCTTCTTAGATTCCACCGTCAATGTAATCGGTAATACCCTGCCATATGTAGCATACCCATTCAGACCCATCTCTGTCTTGACCGAGAAATCCGCATTCTTTTTCACGATCTTTTTCTTAACATTGCCTGATACCTTTCCCGAATCCACTGCTGTCACTTCTGTTGTCACTTCCGTCGTAGCCACTGTCGCACACGCTACATTCCCTGCTGTCATACACATCACCAGCATCATACAAAACGTCAATCCGATCCTTATCCAACCTTGTTTCATGAATTCTGTCCTCTCTTCTTCATCTTACATGCAATCATTCCCCTTGTAAGCCTGTCGATCGGCCACAATCTTTGCACATGTTGGATTCATTGTATCACAGATATTCCAAAAAAAATCTTATGTCTTTCTTAAAAATTACTAGCGTTTATACGCACCCTTTCTTACAAATGCACGTTTTCCCGCCTTCTCCATCATCTTGTCATACTGCTCATACATATCCTGTACACTATTCTCCAATAAAAAATAATGCTTGATATACGGCACCATCAATACCATCAGCATCAAAAAAAGCAACATCAGTGCCACCGAAAAATGACCATATGTATACAAAAATACCATCACTGCCAATATCGCAAACGTCACCGTCACCACCAGATGAATAAACCTCTCATGTGCAAAAAACGCAATCTGCACCAAATGCCTTCTCATCTCCTCTTCCCAATCCACACTTTCATCTTCCGACTCCAAAAGTCCATTCACATAATCAAGATACTGTCTGATTCTGTCTGCCATGTTCATCCCTCCATTTCTTTCCCTCAGTATAGCACAACGCACCCCGATACAAAAGTGCCTTCCATTGTACCTATGTCATCCGTTGCGAAACAATTGCGCCTCCTATTTTTTCTGCAACGTTGGATAAACAGATGGGAAGGCACTTTTGTATCGGGGTGCATAGAATAACGATAGGGAAAGAAATGGAGGGATGAACATGACTGACAGTAAATTAAGTCCGGAATTGAATATGGCGATCGGACTTTCGGAGTCGGAACGTGAAAAAAGTCTGAATTTGAATGTGGGATATAGTAGTCTATTGGAGGAATGGGAGTTGATCGTACGATATACCGGAAGTTTGGAGGATGTTGCAGAAGAACTTTCGATCATGGTGGAAGAATTGTTAGGCGGATATGCGATTGTACGGATTCCGCAGTATCTGATCGGGCGCTTGTCGGATTATCCACAGATTGATTATATTGAAAAGCCAAAGTCTTTGTTGTTAGAGGAGATGGAGGGTATTGTGTCCTCCTGTGTCAATCGGACACGTCTGGCTCCCTATTTTCTTACCGGAAAAGGCGTCCTTGTTGCCTGTTTGGATTCCGGAATTGATATATTCCATCCTGATTTTTGCAATGCGGATGGATCCACACGCATTGTTTCGTTATGGGATCAGACCATTTCCGGCAACCCTCCTGATCCGTACTTTACCGGAACATTATATGACAGGACACAGATCAACCGGGCAATTGCAGCCGGAAAAGATAGTGGCGGACGCTCAATCGTACCCAGTTTTGACGCCACCGGACACGGAACCGCAGTCGCCGGCATTATGGCCGGAAACGGCAGGGCATCTACCGATAACATCATCGGAGTCGCCCCGGAAGCGGATATTCTTGTAGTGAAACTGGGCAATCCAGATAATCGTGGTTTTCCGAGAACCACACAGCTTATGCTTGCCTTAGATTACACTTTGCGTTATGCCATTGCTGCCAATCAGCCGGTTGCAATCAACATCAGTTTTGGTAATAACTATGGAAATCATAACGGGGATTCCATATTAGAACAGTATATTGATATGATTACCAATCTCTATCAAAATGTCATTGTCACAGGCACCGGAAATGACGGCATTACCTCCCGGCATACCTCCGGCATCCTCCGGGACAATGCTGTGGAAACAATTGAACTGTATGTAGCCGACTACATGACTTCCTTTAACCTTCAGATCTGGAAACACTATTTAGATGATTTTGATATTGTAATTGAAACACCGACCAATATCCGGATCGGTCCCCTCTCCCAATATTCCAAGATCCAGAACTATTCCCTTCCGGAAACGCTTCTGTCCGTTTATTATAGTGAACCAACACCGTATAATCCACAGCAGGAGATCTATCTATCCTGGATTCCCCGTCACGATTACATTACCCCCGGTATCTGGCGCATTTACCTTTATCCCAGACATATTGTATCCGGCAGTTATAATATGTGGCTTCCGGTTGCAGGCAGCACCTCCTCGGAAGTATCCTTCATCCGCCCGGTCATATTCAACACCTTAGTCATCCCTTCCACTGCACAAAATGTCATCTCCGTCGCTGCCTATAATTCCATCAACCAGACCTACGCAAACTTTTCCGGCCGTGGAAATCTCTACGAAAATGCCTCTTATCTGATTGATACCAAGCCCGATATTGCAGCTCCCGGTGTAAATATCAACAGTTGTGCCGTTGGTGGCGGTTATGGCTACTTCTCCGGCACGTCCTTTGCCGCCCCATTTGTAACCGGTGCAGCTGCATTGCTGATGCAGTACGGCATTGTAAATGGAAATGACCCCTATCTATATGGCGAAAAAGTAAGATCTTCCCTGATCCGAGGTGCCCGGCGGCTTCCATTCCAGCAGCGGGTTCCGTCCCCTCTTGTCGGCTGGGGTGCCTTATGTGTAGAAAACAGTCTGCCCTCCTAATGATATCCAGCCTTTACACAATCTGTTTTCAAGTGTTATAATGAATATTATAAATTTTGAAGGAGATATACATATGAAAAGTTTACAACACAAATGTTTCATGTCATTGACAGCTTTCGTTATCACATTGATCGGCTGCATGTTCCTGCATATGCCGGTTCAGGCTGCCTCTCATGACATTACAGTCAATAACGGAGATTCACTCTCTATTTCCGTCTATTTAGGCGACACCGGTACATTTACACCGAACATTTCCACTATTTCTACGGATAATTTAGATGGGTACAGCGTAGATTCCCTGGTATGGTCCTACGACTATGACACGGGTAATGGCTATCTGTCTTTTAATGAGATTTCTCATTCTTTCACTGCACTTCAGATCGGTACCACCACATTCCAGATCTGTGCATATACTCCAAATGACTATTCGCAGTCCTATCCTGTATTTTCAGCATATGTTACCGTTAAAAGTCAGGTTGATATGACAAATGTTACCCTTTCCCAGAATGCATATACAACCTACTTAAGCCCAATCTATTATGAAGGATCAAAGAAACCTGTTTATAGCAATAACAGCAGCGACTTTCTGATTGGCATTAACAGTTCCTACATCTTTGGAGACAGTTCATCCAGTGATTCCTATTACGGTTCTTATGATAACGATCTATATACTTATAGTTACACACAGAATACAAAAGTACAGATGTCTATCACACTGACCGACAACCAATTCCATGTAAATCTATATCCAACCGGAAAGATCACCAAATCATTTACCTCCGTTCTTACCATTACACTGTGTGATAAGACATTTCAGGTGCCGATCAGAATCGTTCCGCTTACTATATCGAATCAGACCTGCCTTCTGGTTAAAGGGAAAAAAACCTCTTTCAAGGTAAACAATGAAAGTACTCCGATCGAATGGACATCTAGTAATCCAAAGATCGCAACTGTCAATTCAAAAGGTGTTGTAAAGGGTAAAAAATACGGAAGTTGTATCATTATTGGCAAAGTTGGCAACGGCTATGTTGGCTGTGCCGTCAGCGTTACAACATCCAAGTTAAAGAAAGTGGCAACCTATGCACGATACATGGGGCGGCATTGGAAATACAGTCAGTCAAAACGAACCCAGAAAGGATACTATGATTGTAGTGCACTCGTCTGGAAAGCCTACAAAAGATATACCAGCGTAAGATTCGGTTCCTCCGGTTATCCGGGTGTTGCCCTGTCAGAAGCCAAATGGTGTAAGTCAAAAAAACGCATGATAAAAGGAGGCTTCCGTTATAAGAAAGTCTCCCAGATGTACTATCGCCCAGGCGATCTTGTATTCAAATCTACAAACATGAAGAAGAAATATCAGGATATCTACCATGTAGAAATGATCACCGGCTATTACTGCTACGGCGTATCCTCTTCCGGAGAAGTATATTATGATATTACCTGGGGTGCACGGGGTGCCGGTTACGGTGCTTTAGAAGGTTCATTAGTTGGAAGACCAATGAAATAAATCCTTCAACACTTCTTCTGCACTCATATTCCGGTATCCATCGGGATCCGATAACACAATCCCTTTGCCTGTCGTCTTCCAACGCATTTGTGCATAGTGCGACAGATAAGACGTACCCTTGGAAACATTCGGATACCGGTTATACCAGGATTTATAGAACTTCTTCATATATTTTTGAGCGAGCTTATATGCCTCGCTCTTTTTTTTGCCCTGCGGAGTAGTTGTTCCGCTTAGCTGAACACCGGCAGGGGAAGAATGCACAAGCACAACACTGCCATCGTCACATGCTCCGATCACGATCCACACATGCCCGCAACATTTGCAGGTTGAACTCATAATATCACCTGCTTTGTAATTATTCACTTTATTCCTCTCCGTATAGGTTCCAAACCCTTTTTCCGCAAACTTCTTCGCCTGTTTTGAGGCAGAATAAACATATCCTGACTTGTTGTTCGTTGTGTTACGAATGTTGTATACGCACCACCCTACATATCCGGAGCAATCCAGCCCATCGTGAATCCGATAACGATAATCGCGATAGTTATACTTTGCCGTTTTATTCTTTGCAAATCTTCTCCATGAAGCACTTAAACCTATTCTTCTTGCTTCTTTTCCTGCTCCGGTATCTTCCTTGTTCCAGCCTCCGCCCCATACATACATCGTACTTCCGATTGGAGCGATCGCTGTCTGCAGAAAATTCCTGATCGTCGACTGTCCCGTTACCGGAAGGGTTGTAGATACCTCTTTGCCCTCCTTGCCATAGGACCGGCTTTGACCGGCTTTCTTCGTATATGCACGCACATAGTAATAATAAGTGGTTCCTGCTGCATTCCGCACAAACACTTTGCTGCATTGTCTGATATCCGCCGCCTTTGTATAAGAAATCTTTCCTTCGATCGCGATTCCTTCATATATCTCATATCCCTGTGCTCCTGTCACAGCTTCCCAGGATAACGCAACACGATTTCCGACAGCGGTTGCCATCATACCCCCCGGTGCCTTTTTCGAAAAAGAACCATTCGCACTGCCATAACATGTTAATATATTCATCATATAACATACTATTCCAACTGTAAGCAAAATGTTCCATACACTTTTTCTATTCATCAATCGTGAACCCTGCCAATAAAGAACCGAACGGATTATTCGGGATTTCCTCACATTTGTAATCAAAATCTTCTATCACGTCTGTCACAACCTCCGATGTATTTGTCTCCACATCCCGGATACTCAAACTGATCTTACCATCTTTGACTTCTAATACCTTTACTTTTACTTTCTGTCCAACAGACAACACCTCGGATGGTTTCTTGATCCGTTTCATACAGATCTTCGATATATGAACCAGACCGGTCAATCCATTATCCATTGCAACAAACGCACCATACGGCATCAGGGATTCAACCGTTCCTTCAAAAACAGAACCCGGAACGATCATTGCCATCTTCTCCCGGTCATGTTCCGCTTCTTTTTCTTTTAGAACTGCTTTCGCAGAAAGCACCAGTTTACCCGCATTCTCATCTGCAGTGATCACTTTCACTTCTAAAGTCTTTCCAATATATTCTTCAGTATCTTCCACATAAGTAAGTGCTAACTGTGATGCCGGAATAAATGCCCGTATTCCTTCTAAATACGCGATCACACCTGCATTGACTGTCTCTTTCACCTTAACCGTTGCCACTGTCTCGTCTTCTTTCATCTGACGTAATTTCTCCCATGCAGATGCCACATTTGCTTCTTTCATGGAAAGTTTGACATTGCCTCTTCCATCATCTGCCTCTAAGACAACCGCTTCTATCTGCTCTCCGATCTTCAAATCCTTCATTGCCGAGAAATCCGGATCATCTGACAACTCAGACATCGGAATCACACCCGGTGCATAATATCCTAAATCCAATGTCACTTCATCATCATTGATATCCACGATCATGCCCCGGATAAATTCACCTTCCCTGATCACACGAAATGAGTTCGTCAGTTCCTGTTCAAAATCCTTCATTGACTCCATAGTTCTTGTCCTCCTGTTTGCTCTATCTTATTTCTGTAGAATGTATCTTATCCTTTATTGCTATCATAGCAAAGATCATTTTTTCCTGCAATCCTTTTGTCACACACGGATAAGATGTGCATATTATAACAGTGTAAAGATAATTGGAGGAATTCCTTATGGGTGACTTATCTGCAACAGGATGCGGCGGTGGCTGCGGATGTAGCGGCGGAAATAGCTGCTGCTGGATCATCATTTTACTTCTTCTTTGCAGCTTCTGCGGCGGAAATGACTGTGGTGGCGGTTTCTTCGGAGGCGACGGATGTGGATTTGGTGGCGGAAATAGCTGCTGCTGGATCATCATCTTACTTCTTCTTTGCAGCTGCTGTGGCAACAATTCCGGAAACGGATGTGGCTGTGGCTGCTAATTCTTAGACACCACGACAAAAGGGGCTGCCACTCATCATGGCAGCCCCTTCATCTTATGCCTAAAAAGGGTTAGACCGGCATATTGGTATGTTTCTTTACCGGATTGGATCTGGCAGGTGTTCCAAGTAACCGGATCAGATCCTGATACAGGACTTGCCTGGTCTGTTCCGGTTTCAGTTCTCCGTCCACAAAATGCCGCTGCAGCACAAGGTTACTATTCATGTACTGCCGCTTATATTGTTCAAGCTGTTCTTTGAGATATTGCTGTTTTTCAATGCCCTCTAATGATGCAAGCCGGCTATGGCTGATCACAGCGACAGCACCTTCCGCCTTCATTACAGCAACCTCTGCATCCGGCCAGACATACGAACGGTCTGCCCCAAGCTGTTTGCAGCCAAGGAATATGTATGGACCTCCGTATGCTTTCCGCAGGATTACAGTCAGTTTGATCGTCGTTGCATTCGCATACGCATTGATCATCTTTGCACCATGACGGATCAGACCCTTATATTCCTGTTCCGCTTCCATAACAAATCCTGTTGAATCGGCAAATGTAAGGATTGGAATATTATAACAGTCACAATATTGTACAAATCGGGCTGCTTTATCCGCACTGTCCACATCAATGGAGCCATTCTTATGCAGTGTCTGGCTTGCCACTACTCCCACTGTAATTCCACCTAATTTTCCAAGCCCCACCACGATATTGTCGGCAAATTCTTTCTGAATCTCGATAAATGTATCATCATCTAATATTTCTTCAATTACCGGAATGACATCATACGGTTCCTGATGATCCGGCGGCAGTAGCGTACCGATATCCGTAATGTCTTTTTCGTGATAAGCATCTGTCCGGAATCCTCTCTCTTCTCCATAACAAGGAGGAATCATATCTACCAGACGACGAACGGTTTCATAACATTCTCTTTCCGTATGCATCCGAAAATGTGCCACCCCGCTTTTTTCGGAATGAATGGACGCACTGCCTAATTCTTCGATCAGGTAATCCGTTCCCTGCACCTCATTTATGACTTTCGCTCCGGTTACAAACATATTGCTGATCTTATCAATTGTAAAAATAAAGTCCGTCAGTCCCGGTGAATACACCGCACCACCGGCACATGTTCCGGCTATGATCGCAATCTGCGGAATCACTCCGGATGCTAATGTATTCGTGTAGAACAACTCTCCACAACCTGCTACGGATGCAGCGCCCTCCTGAATTCTTGCACCGCCTCCATCATAGATTCCGATCACCGGACATTTCCGGTTCATTGCCTCTTTTATGATCGCAATGATCTGCATACTGTGGCGATACCCAAAGGTACCTCCCATATGCGTAAAATCCTGTCCATAAAAATATACCCGCTGCCCATATATCGTTCCATATCCGGTAATCACACCATCATACGCATAATCATTGTTTTTCTCATCTTCCGGATAGTATTCCGTAAAGCTGTCCCGGTCAAACAACAGCCGGATCCGCTCTACGACATGCAGCTTATCCCTTTTGTGCTGTTTACTGATACTATACGGATTCATTTGTTCTAAATACATGATAACCTCCCGCACCCTGCTCCACAGGTACATTCTCCATTTATTCAAAATCCTATAAAATATGGACATCTTAAATATGTCTGCATGCCTGCGCACACGAATACATTTTAACATAGGAAAAACGGAAAGAAAACCTTAAACTTTCTATCAAATTTTGTTTCCTTTTGTCCCTATTTATAGTAAAATAACTATATGTGTATTTCAGATTAACTCAAATGCACCGGAACACGAAAAAGTCCAAAAGCAACATATACAGAAAGAGGATAAGATACTATGCAAACTATTCGTTCTATTGATCAGAATGATCCATATACATATCGCAACATACAATCAAATACTCCGGCATCCTCGTCCGATTTTGACCAGATCTTTCAGAATGAAACGATCATCTATGCAGATGCCGCAGACGACACTACATTTATGAATCCGCAGGGAGTTGTTGTGAGCAAACCGACAGAAGCGGTAATTACCGGCACTTCCTTTTCCGACAGCAGTTCCAACATCACTGCACCCGGCGACCTTGATCCGATATTTGAACAGGCCGCCAATCAGTATGGCGTCCGTAAAGATCTGCTGATCGCTGTTGCCAGAGCAGAATCGAATTTTAATGCTTCCGTAGTATCGGGTGCCGGTGCGATCGGCATTATGCAACTTATGCCGGAGACTGCCCGGAACCTGGGCGTAAAGGATCCATACAACGCAACTGACAATATCATGGGTGGTGCCAAATACCTCTCAAGACTGCTCTCCCAATATAATGGGAACATTTCTCTTGCCTTAGCGGCATATAATGCCGGTTCCGGCAATGTTGAGAAATACGGTGGAATTCCTCCATTTAAAGAAACGCAGACCTATGTCCGTAAGATTCTCGCTGACATCGGAGAGACTGAGAATTCTGTTGCATCGGATCCTGCAGCCGTAACAATCTATGCCGTTGCCGCAAACAGTGCAACACATACTCTATAGTTTACATAAGAAAGGATTTCTATCTATGATCCAAATTGAAAATGTCACCAAAACTTACAACAACTCCGTCCGTGCTGTTGATCAGTTGAATCTGACGGTCAATAACGGCGAGATTGTTGGTTTTATCGGGCCAAATGGTGCCGGCAAGACTACTACACTCAAGATGATGACCGGTATTCTGAAACCGGACTCCGGTTCTATCCGGATCGATGGCTTTGATATGCTCAAAGAACCACTAAAAGCCAAACAGGTCATTGGCTATATTGCCGACAGCCCGGATATGTTCTTACGTCTGAAAGGAATTGAATTTCTGAATCTGATATCCGATATCTACAAAGTACCGACTAGTGCCCGTCAGGAACGGATCAAGTCTTTCGCAACCCGTTTTGATCTTGCCGATGTCTTAGATGAACCGATGCAGAATTATTCACATGGTATGCGCCAGAAGATTATGGTAGCCGCTGCCCTGGTACACGATCCGGAAGTCTGGATCTTAGATGAACCGTTAACCGGCTTAGATCCCAAATCCGCTTATACCCTGAAGACAATGATGAGAGAACATGCAGATGCCGGAAATTCTGTTTTATTCTCCACTCATGTCTTAGAAGTTGCTGAGAAATTATGTGACAAGGTAATCATTATCAACCATGGTCGCACCTTGTTTTATGGAACTTTAGAAGAACTTATCTCTCAATATCCTGACATGGATCTTGAGAAGATCTTTTTGGAGATGACTGCTCATGAATAGTTATTTAACACTTACCAAAACATTTATCGCTTCGATCAGCATGAGCCAGCCGCAGGACAAGCGCAGAAAGATCATGCTCATAATCCTGTCTTTTTTTGCTGTCTTTTGTATACTGCTGCCGGTCGCATTTGGCGTTGGCATCTTAGTAAAATTAATGACCGAAACTTTACTGCCGATCGGCTGCGCCTCCCTTGGTATTCAGCTTATGTTCCATGTGATCTGTCTGTTCACCGTGATCTTTGGCATCAATGTAATCTTTAATGAATTTTATTTTTCAAATGATATAGAATATTTGCTGCCTTGGCCGCTTCGTGCATACCAGATCGTTGCTTCCAAATTTACCGCAGCATTTTACAGTGAAAACGTCATGCAGTTTATATTGGTACTATCCTGTATCATCGGATATGGGATCGGTGCAAAGATGTCTCTTTCCGGATGGATCCTCTCTATTATCGGAATCATCACACTGCCGGTCATTCCGTTGATCTACTGTGCGATCATCAGTATGCTGCTTATGGCATTTACACGCTTCATCCGCAACAAAGACCGTATCCAGAAATTCTCGGTTGCCCTTATCTTTATTATGGTGATCGTGCTGGTTGCATCCATTGGATTCTTACAGAACATGGATATTGATACTTATGTGGAAACTTTGGCAAGCGGAGATCAGACTTTCTTCCGTGTCATGAATATCCTTTTTCCAAATGTTCCGTTATTTGTGAAGACGTTCAGTGAAGGCAATGTGCTTGCATTACTTGCTTACATCGCCATCCACGTTGTAGCGGTCGGTATTCTGTTAGGGCTTTCTGAACTGCTCTATTTCCGCGGCGTGATCGGACTTACATCCGCCGGCGAAAAACATCACAAGAAAAGTCTTGACCAGTTACTGAAACAGAGTAAACAAAAGAGCCCTGCCCTCTCCTACTTCCTCAAAGAAGTACGGATACTGGTACGGACTCCGGTATTTTTTACAAACTCCATTGCAATTAATTTTTTATGGCCGATCTTTCTCTATGCTATGTATAAGATCATGCATTATGATCTGACACTTGCATTTTTAAGGGAACAATATGCAACACGCAATCTTCGGATCCAGTTATTCTTCTTACTCGGCATTGTCGGCATATCCACAATTGTTGCCGCAATCAACAGTTTAAGTTCCAATGCGATCTCAAGAGAAGGCAAGCATTTTTCATTTATGAAGTATATTCCGGTTCCTTATTTTACCCAATGGAACGTCAAAGCCTTTGTCGGCATTGTCTTTCCGGCGGCAGGTGTTCTCATTTACTTCATACCGGCATGCATCTTAATACAGGTGCCAATATCACATATTATTGTATTTGTCCTGTTAAGCCTGATGAGTATTACCTTCGTCTCCTATATGGGAATTTACATTGATTCCATTCAGCCAAAGCTGATCTGGGATGATGAAATGAGTGCTCTGCGCGAGAACTATAATACTTTCTTTGCGATGGCATGCTCCATTGGCTTCACACTGATCGTATGCGTTGGCGGATTCTTCTTATTCTGTAATACGCATATCAGCATTGCATTTACTGCAATGTTATTGATCCTGATCTTAGCTGTTGCCAATCTGATCGTATTGTATCTTACCAATCGTTCCGGCATCCGTAATATTGAGGAGCAGGAGGAAGCATGATCACTTCCTCCTTATAATGCCCTTTTCTAACAGTATCTCCGGGCGATATGATAATTTGGCCTTTCGCAGTCCCTCTTCTCCCATATCTTCTTCCCGGTTCACATATTGATATTCTGCCATCTCATGTTTTACAAACTCCCGATTGATAATCGGATACGCTCCCTGAATATCGGCATATGCCTTTTCAAAATGAACGACAAATGTATCCTTCGTCAATGGTTCCCCTAATGTAATGGCAATGATCTTTCCTGCTGCCCGGATTGCTCCTCCAACAAATCCTAACTGTTCCCGATGTCTTATCGCATACACAACCAGTCTGGATTCATCTATCTTATCATATTCAATCCGTTCCTCCTCCGTCATGCAATTTTGCATACACCATTCCATCGCCATTCTGGCACATTCTTCCTCATTCTCTTCTGTAATGGATTCATATGTCCAATCCGGATATTCCTCTTCAAATCGATGAATATGATTTCTCTTTGCATGTAATTTCTTTCCTGACAAGGAACTCAACTTCTCCTGCAGATATATATAATCCGACGAATCTCTGTCGACTTCCATTTGATAGATACCCGGATACCATTGTTCGATCTGCTCAAATTCCTCCTGCATCATACAATGCATGGCAAGTGGCTGTCCGGCTTCTTTTGCCAGATCACATACCTTATCAAATAACCGTTTTCCATCCTTTGCATCCTGTATGTCACAGGAATACGAATATACTCCATTGGTACCAAGCGACCGGAATATCAGATTGTCTTCCCAAAATGCAATCTCTGTTTGATAATGCCTTGCCCATAGCACTGCATTGCCCGGTGACATTTCACAACATTTCTTGGTATTCCCTGCCATCACACGTCTAATCTCATCGATATCCTCTATTGTTGGAACAAAAAATCTCATAATATAAATTCTTCTTTCTTTTTATTACATAATCTTTGCAGAATAAAAGGGAATGTCTTATCAACACTCCCCTTATCCTGCTCTGTTATTATCATCTGTTCTATTGCGGATCTTCCAACAAGACATCCACATCATTATATCCATAATCCATCAAAGCTTTGCGTATCTTATGTTTTGTATCCTCATTGGCATTGATGCTGACCTTTTCGTATAATTCAAATACATAGCCAACCCATTTCTCATATATCTTATTGCGCACATCCGCATTGGCAGTCATCGCTCTTGCTCTCTGTGCTTCCTCGACAGACTTCTCAGTTTTTGGAAGAATCGGCTCCTCTGCCTCCCGCTCTGCTTCCTTCTCCGCTTCCACTGCAGCGATCACATTCTCCACACCATCCGATAATGTTCCGGTAATATCCACAATTCCCGGATCATTCTTACTCAGATTCTTCGCTGCGCTTACTACATCATTCTTCGGCATTGCAAAGAAATTATCTGAGACACCTTCCACCTGAATGATCGGCTCCTCTGCGGGCTCCTCTGTGGATTCCTCTTCCTGTTCGTCAGCCTGCATCTCACGTTCTAATTCCTCTAAAAACGAAAGATCGACATTACGGAAATGGTTCTTGCCATATGCAATCTCTTCCAACTCATCTGTACGGACAATACCACAGTCATACATCTCTAACAATAATTCATGCACACCCTGATCTACACCGATAAAATAATGATAATACTTTTCGAAGTCTTCTCCCTCTTTGCAGTCTTCCACTTCCCGCAAGTTATACCAGTAATCCTTAGTACAGTCAATGGTACGTTTCTTAATCTCATTGCTCTTCGCACGAAGCTCCTGAATTCTCTTAACCTTCTTCTGCCGTTTGCCGAAGAAATGGAGTTTCACTGTCCAGATGATCATATATATTAAAAATATAACCAATAATCCAAAAATAATGTATCTTAGCATATGTTTTTCTTCCTTCTCTTAATCTCATGCAAACAATATTATATCTCCATTGTCACGCACATTAGCATTATACATAACTTTGTTCTGTTTTTCAACCATTTAAAGACATTAAAAGAGCTCGTTCTTGTGCCTTAAGAACGAGCCCTTCATGAAAATCGAGACCTATAAGCCGCCCAATTAATAAAGGTCTGACCCACAAACCTTTATCTCCTCTCTTATAGTGACTTTATTATACCTTCCCTTTCTGCCAATTCTCCATTACTTTTCGTTGGTAATTTTACATCTTTCTGTTGGTTTTCGTTTGTTTTTGTTGTATAATATTCCTGTTAGGAGGAGAAAAACGTGAATTACAGTTTGAATATTATGATTCTGGAAGATGATATTGCTGCATGCAAACATTTTCAAGACCTCATTGAGCAATATGATGATTTAGCAATTACGACCATCACTAATGATTCCTATCAGGCTCTTGATACATTAAAAAAGAATATTCCCGAAGCAATCATCTTAGATCTGGAGCTAAATGAAGGAAAAGGAAACGGTCTTATGTTCTTACAGCAGATGAATAAGCTTTCCCTTCCGTTTAAGCCATATATATTAGTTACAACCAACAATTCAAGTTCCATCACTCTTGGCAGTGTGAGAAATCTCGGTGCTGATTTTATCATGTCCAAGCATCAGGAAGATTACTCGGAACAATCTGCTCTTGATTTTCTTAACATGATGAAAGAACCGATTCTGACACAATGCGGTGCATCCGATACTGCATCTGTCACTCCGAATACCACCACCACCAGACCTAACTACAAAAAGATCATCTGTCACAAACTGGATCAAATCGGCATCAATGCGAAAATGCTCGGATATACCTATCTGTCAGAGGCTATTCTGTTAGTTCTTGATGGACACAATAATAACTTATGTGCAACCATCGGACAAACTCATAATAAAACTGCATCCAGTATTGAGCGTGCCATGCAAAATGCCATCAAATCTGCCTGGCGCACCAACGACATTGATGACCTGTTAACATATTACACTGCCAAGATCAATCCGAATCGCGGTGTTCCGACCCTGACAGAATTCATCTATTATTACGCAAATCAGATCACGAATGAAATGGACTAATCCTTAGGAGGTATTATGCAAATATATATCAAAGATCTCGGTCTTCTGATCGGCTCTCTCTTTTTTTTCATACGATTACTACATCTGCCTTTTTCCAAAAAGGATTGCGTGAGATATGGAATACTTGTCATTTTTCTAATGTCATGGATTCCTTATCTTGATCGGAATCATCCGCATTTCATCCTCGTCACACTTCCGGCAATTGCTGCCATCTTATGTTATCTAACCAAACTTACCTATGATGTTGTATTAAATTGCACTATGCTGTCCTTTGCCATCAGTTATCTGTTTTTCATGGTTGCGACTTTCTGCGTCAGCCTGTTACAGGTTGCTTTTCACTTCACTTTTTCTATGGTTACATTACAGTTAATGGCTTTGATCGGACAGTTATTGTTAAGTCTTATTCCTTTTTCATTCAGAAGAACCCGAAAGGGAATGCCATTTTTAAAGAACCGTATATATTCTATGCCTTGCATGATCGTAAGTCTGATCGTTATCCTGGCAAGTATGTTTCTCAATACATCACCGAACGATGTATTTTTGAAAGCCAGTTATATTGCTTTGCCTGCAATCATCATCATAATCTATATATACTGGCGTAATAATCTGACGAAGACCTATATCGATCATTTGAACGAGAAAAATATCGATCTGCTGAACAAAGATAATGCGCAGCTGCAACAATATATTACACAATTAGAGGCTGATAACCGGCGCCTGTCCGCCATCATTCACAAAGACAACAAACTGATCCCTGCCATGGAATACGCAGTGGAGCAATATCTTTCCAACACTTCCGCCATAGATAACAAACAAACATCCGGACAGGATCTGTTAAAAGATCTGCGTGATCTTGCCGCAGAAAGGAAAGGGTTGTTAGCCAGCCAGAATCAGCATAGTGACCCACTTCCGGATTGTGGCAATTCGCGGGCTAATCATATATTGTCCTATTTCAGGGAAAGTGCCGCGGCAAAGGATATCCAGCTACAGGTTGTTTGTGATACATCCCTGTCACAATATATTGATCCGGTCTGCACAGAAGACGCTATATGCACTCTGTTAGCAGATCTCATCGAAAATGCTGTCATTGCAACACATTATGCCAATGGGCACCATATTCTTGTGCATATAGGCTGCATTGCCGACACTCCTGCCATTCAGATATTTGACAGCGGCATTGCCTTCCCTCCTGAAGTTCTGTCTATGTTCGGGAAAAAACCGATCACCACGCATGCCGATGATTCCGGCAGTGGCATTGGTCTGATGCAGACGGCGGCGTTCTTAAGAGAACAGCATGCCAGCCTGATCATAGAAGAATTCACTTCCGGTACGTATACCAAAAAAGTTGCCGTTCTCTTTGATAACCAAAACGGATATACTCTGTATACATGCCGGAGTGAAGAAGAAATTGCGAAAATCAAGATCCGTATGGATCTGTGTATTATACAAAAATAGTGTGTTATTTCTGCCGATACGCCCAGAATTTGTTCACAAGGAAATTGATTGGAACCGTAATCACCATATTCAAAAAAGGTGCAACTGATACTGCCAGATCCGTCCCGGACATATGAATGCCAAATCCTGTCATCCATGCCGCAATCCCGCCTAGGTATTGTCCCAGATTCACTATATGCAGCCAGAAGATCAGTAACACTTCCGTTAAGAACAAACCGGAAAATGAATATGATATATACGTCTTGATCAACACCTGCCACCATACACGCGGTGCTGCATCTTTTGATTCTTTGAATACAAATCTGCTCTGTAATAAAAATGCACTGAATACACTGATCGTAAATCCAAAGAAATTACCAATATGCACATTCGTCTTCAATACATAATAACAAAATGAATATACACCATAGTTGATCAAGGTGTTCATTGCACCGATCATACCAAATTTGATAAACTGCCAGATTGCTTCCCATTTTGCAGATCTTGTCTGCTGCGTAACTGCCTGTTCCACTGTTCTCTATTCCTTTCTGTGAAATGTGTAAACTTCGTCAAACGGTATTCAGTATACATTGTTTATGTGAAAAGGTCAATGGGGGGTAAGTATCTGCATTTTGGAAAAAGTGACTGCCTGGCTGTCCTTGCTTGCCACCCGCAATGTAGACGATCTTACAGAGATTCTCGCCGTCTATCCATGGCTGGAGGCAATCTATCAGGACATGGCGTCGTATCTTCACAAACCGGAGGAGGTGCTGACAATGTTTTCCGATGCTTTGAAAATCTTAGATAACAATACCGTACAATATATGATCGACGAGATGCAGAATACAATCGATGACCAGAAGGCACAGATTAGTGACAAAGATTCACAGCTTACCGACATGCATTCGCGGCTCGCCGCCAAAGATTCGCAACTTGCTGACAAGGATTCGCAGCTCGCCGACAAGGATTCACAGATTGCAGCTTTAAAAGCCCAACTACTTTCCCAACAAAAATAAAACCTTATTATACTTAAGGAGCAGCGTAAAAACTGCTCCTTTGAAGTATTTGTCGTAAGCGGTAAACCATGGGCAAATGTCCGGGAATGTTTTCGGTCACAATATAAACCTTTTCAAATCCGGAAGCATCATTCAGCATATGACACCGCCCTGATCAGCTGCCGGATAAATACAGACGAAGCTGTCTCTGTGATCTCAATCGTAATCCCGCCAGTCAGGCGGATAATGGCAGCAGGCTCATTCATGGGAACTTCATCAGAAAGCTTTGGAGATGGAAGTTCCACAAATGTTGTCTAAACATCTGATGATGGCAACGGACATTTTGCAAGTGTCTCTTTCCGTATCACACGTTGCCAGTAATAAAACGATTTTTCATTAATATGATTTTGCATACACCATTCTTTTTTTGTAAGACCGCTGGTGTAGCAATCCTGAATGATCTTCGACCATTCTTTCACCCAGATTTCATGTGTCGATTGTTCCATGAGAAAATCCTCCTTCGATATGATGAAATGATTATCTCACAGAATTCTGTTTTTGACACGGTACTCATGGTTTACCGCTTACCATTTATCCCTAAATAAATTACGAATATTCCTCACACCGATATGGTAATAAAATAATTATAATGTGCTATTATATGAATCCTGCAATTATAAGAAACCGTATTAAGTGCTTTACCATCAGAACACACTACATGCGAATTCGTTGCATATGCATCCTGTAGATATTGCTCGTAAATATACCAAGATTGACGATATATTGTACCATTAGGTATTAGTAATTTCGTTCTTTTGTTGCATTTTTCACTAAATATATCGTGATAATATGCTCTTGTTCCATGGTGCGGAATTTTAATTACTTTATATACATTATATAATGGAACCTGCCCATCAAAATTAGCTATAATAGGTTTCCAACATTTACGTCCAACATCTCCAGTAAAAAGAATATTTCTACATGAATCATTCTTATTTTCAAAAAGAATATTTTCAGATGTATCATACTTATTTTGAAAAACAATGCTTATATCATTTCCATATTTATACAGGTTATATTGCAAATTTCTATCTCTTACAACACTATTACCAAGCCGGTAATACTCCTCGTTTAAGGATTGCAACTCATCCAACATTTCCGACCTTACGTTTGGTTCATTTCCATCGGTCATCCGAATGACAATATGTTGTAACTTGTCAGCAATTCTTGTCAGTGCATCCCATGTATCATCCATTAGATTATTCCGCATATATATTTTTTGTAATAAGTCCCTTGTCCTATTAGACACATAGTTTTCGTCCGGCCAAAGTGCAACATATTCATTTTGGATAAAATCGCCTCGTCTAACAAAATGTATTTTCCCCGAAGAATTACAAATCATCATTAGAAAATCAATTAAAGTTAAATTATTTTTCAAAAGGCTTTTTGAGAATAATCCCCTAAGCAATGTTAATTTAATTACATCAACGCTATTATGTATTCTCCATATATCCGGTATATACACATTCCTAAATTGCTTTCCACTTTGGGACCGTGCCATATAAAGAGCTCCTGCATAATGATCATCATGATAATGGGTAAGTAAGAAGTCACAATTATCCGGCATACTATGTATTATTTGATCATATCGACATTCTCTCTTTGATTTTCCCATTGAATGATTATGTATTCCAAAATCTACATATAAAGTATTATTATTATCTTCTAATTTAAAACAATCTCCAAAACCACATTCGTACATTGTTATGTTCATTAGTATCATTCCTCCCGATTATCCCCATCAAACACCAGCTCATTCCTTAGCCTGACTTTTTTCACCATATTTGTTTTTCATATTTTCTTCTAGTGATTCCTTATATCCTGTAGTAGTCCCGAGCCAATACTCCTCCACTTTCTCCTCAATGACTTTTTCCGAAACAGTGTCAGTCTCAGACAACCTACACATTGATTCAAGTACCATTTCAAGATATAGCCCCCATTCCATTATCGTTCTGCATCAAAATACTATTCATAAGAATACGATTTTATATCAAACTAATCGTCCCATGTTTTAATTCTTCTCCGACCTCCAACTGCACTAATCGCCGCAAGCAATATCAGCCCCAACATACTTATAGCAATTCCCTCTTTCAAACCCGGTGTACGATATTTGAGAACAATTTGATGTTTTCCCTTATCAACATTCACACCTATCCACATCCCATTACACTTCTGAATCTGAGTTTCTTTACCATCTACATATGCTTTCCACCCGTCACTATATGGTAATGCAACACATATTACAGAATCCTCATTTTCATTACTCTTTGCTTCGAAAACATTTCCCTTTATACATATATCTTTAAGTGCATGTTTCTGTAAATTTTCAATTTTATTGCGATAACTTTCCATAGGCTGACAATACACACCTATATCATCATATGTATATTCTCCAGTAGATGGAAATGTTAATGTTATGGAAGTTAACGGATCGTTGCTGTATCCTAAATTGCAGAAAAAGGAATCAATTCCGCAATAAAACTCACATTCAGGTGTAAAATATGTAATTGCACGCGTTATGCCATTAGAACCATTTGCAATAATATTAAGCATCGTTGTTGGATCTGAATTTTCAATATCTATTTTTCGCTTATATTTCTCATAACGATTGCTTGGTGAATCATCACCAGGATAGTTCCATTTATAATATAATCCATTAACGCTAACATATGTTTCACTATCTTTCACACCATTAAAGGTCAATGTAATTGATGCATTGGGTTCTATTACTTTTATTCTGTTCTTCTCTATTGTAATTCCATCAGATGTTGTCAAATCATACTTCATTCCTGTATTTGTAAAATTCAACGTAGAAGATTTCAGTCCATTCACACTGTTTACATTCTCTAACACTGCTGAATCCAACATTGTTTCTTGCTTATCTGCAAAATTCATTTTTTCCCATGTCGCCTCATCTGTCATATTTTGATAAGCATAGGCCAATGGCAATGCGTATTTATTTTGGTATACAGAATATTCTGTCCCTTTAATTACTTTTGTTCTTACTAATTCATCAAAGCCATATGGCTTATATGCCTCAGCACCATTCTTAATGGTGTAATATTTTATTCCTGCCAATCCTTCTAGTATACTTCTACCATCTAATCCATTATAAGAATATGTCATCGGAGATAAAATACCATATGCTTTGTGTGCCTCGCCAATAACTGCATTCCCCATACTATAATATGTACTGGCACTTCCCAATCCATGCACAAAATATTGATTGCCTTCCACAACGTCAGATCCCGAATCAAAACGACAAGTGCTTTCATCCTTTTCCTTACCAATCAATGTCAAAGGCGACTCAGTTACAACCTCGTTATATACTTCTCCTAATTGTATCCTACTGTTTTCTAAATCATTACCTTCTTTATAAGAATATACATATGTTGCGTTCATCCATACACTAATAAGCATGATAATCACAATAATTTTTTGAAAATGCCTTTTTATAATTAAATCATCCATTACTATCAACATTACATAAATGAACATAATGACTAACATTGTTAATGCCCATTCTGTTCTGGAAAATCTGTTTATTATACTAAGAATTGACCATACAATTGTGCAGCATACAAGTTGCATTTTCTCTTTCTGTGACAACTTTAATAATTGAGGATATGTAATCGTCACAATATACGCCACCAAAAAGGAAAAACCAAATCCCCACCGATTACTTACATATCCAAAGCCATTGAACACATGCCCCATATACGGAATACAAAAACAAAGTGTTAATATAATAAATCCTATTTTTATAAACTTATTATTGGGCTGAATAAACAAAACAAAAATAGCAACTAATGCAATCGGAATATATCCTAAATATGTACTATAATTTCTTTCATATGTGAAAAAATGTGATAATAACTCGCAATAATATTTAAAATTATACAACCCTGGAACTACTACATCTGCAGATAATCTTGCTGATTGCATCAATGTTCTCACCGCAGGAACTAATATAATTCCTGCCAACATGAATCCTAATATTCCATATGCAAGAAACAGCATAACTTTTTTACAAACATCTTTCAATTGAAATTTGTAATGTGACAAATAATAAAGAATACAATAAATAATTACAAGCAGTACCCCCATATAACACCAATAAAAACTACTTAATGTTAATAATGCTATCGCTATGGTAAATACTATTCCTGTTCCCTTTTCAAACAGTTTATCAGTTCCAATCAATATTATTGGCAAATAAAACATGCAATTTAAAAACATTAACTGATGAAATCCAATCAATATTACAAAAGCATTAAAACAATATACCATAGCACCTAAACAAGTAGAATAATAATCATTTCCTTTCCTCAAGCAAAACCAAGAATAAAAAAAACCACATAAATATAAACGAATAATCATTATCCCCCAAAAAACGAATTCCTGATTTTTAACCGGTACAATTGCCGCTAACAAATAAAAAGGATCCAAAATTCCATAGTAACTAAATGTACTAACAACATCTCCTCCATATCCTAACGTATATTCAAACATCGGTACCTGCCACTGATGTTTAACAAACACATTATACAAGACTTCTCTATACCAATCATGTAAATAAAGCAACAATGAGTAATGCTGCTTAATGTCATCCCCATACTGCGTAATAGAAAATCCCCAAAACCATATCCAAGAAAACATAATGCAAGCCACTATTAAAAAGGCAATCGTGTATATTCCTAAATATTTCCTTCTCATCTAAATACTCCTTCTCTTTAATCAAGCTAACCACTTTACGCTTGTCTTTTCTAATAGTCAACCCATTTCGTACCATTACACTACCGTTTCCGTCACCACTTTCTAACATATGAATCCCGATTTTTACAACTAACATTAATCTGTTAATGTTAATTTTCGATTTGAGTTTTTTTAAACATGTACGACTTATTAATCAAATACATAAATGTCCTATTCTCTACATTTCTTACAAACTAATATCTGACTCATATCCGTCTTATCAAACATATACCGTTCCCCATCTGAAGCAACCGTGTGATCTCCCAAATACGCATCATCTTGTAAAACATTCCAATCTTTCAAGTTCTTAAAACAATGATCTGCGTATAAAATTCGAGAGTTCCAACAATCAACAATGAAATATGTATCTCCACACTTCTGAATCATTGTTGGAACATATAGGCGATCTTCCCATGAAACATTCTGTGAAACCTCTTCCTGTTCCCTACAATATACCTCATATTCCGTTATAAGTGCATATATACAAGCTAAGAGTGCTAAAATACTACAAAAAAACCCCCACGAATTTACGGATTCAATTTTCAAGGCAATACTTTTACCTATGCGAATCGCTTTTCTTTCCACGAATCTTTCTGCCATAGCTGCTAATATAATACTTAATCCGATTACACTCGCAAATTTTATATATGTATTCTCTGTGTATCTACATATGCATTGTAATACCACAAAATGAATTAAGTATATAGAGTAACTTATCTTTCCAATCCACTGTAATATTTTTGTTTTCTCCAAAGTAGGGTGTATGTACATAGAATTAGCTATGCATATAATCATTATTGACCATATAATACCTATAAACAAATATTTATTTTGTAAGTAACCATCCGGCTCTATTTTCCAGATCAACTCACGCACTCCCGGAATAATCAAAATTAAGCAGATCAACAGACAACCTGCTACAACATCAAATATTCTATTTTTCCTTCTCTTCATATGCACATATAAATATGCAGTACACATACCTAACAGAAAGACAGGCAAGTACCAAAAAAGACAAATGCTATTCTCATTATAGGTAGTAAACGGAAAACGTACTGCCAATATTATTGCCATCACCGCACTCAAAATCACACTATACTTTGCCTTAATTCTAGTAAAAACAAATAATATAACAGGTGCAATCAAATAGAACTTCATCTCAACAGGAATTGCCCAAAAATGTCCCCATCCTTGTAGTAATAAAAGATGCTTTACAAATTGCATTTTATCAATATAGCCTAAAAATATACATACTGTAAGTACAACCATATACATGGGATAAATTCGAAAAATTCTCTTTATGTAGAAAGCTAATGTATCATTCATATCAAATGTCTTTTGCCGCACACAATATGGATAATACATCCAAAATCCACTTAAGATAAAGAATAACCATACTCCAATCTTACCACAACCCGAAACCCGAACCCCTACTGTTGGAACCGTAGAAAATATATGTGCAAACAATACGATTAAGCACGCTATCCCTCTGATTGAATCCAACCATTTTTCTCTTTGTTGTTCTATGTTTTTCTTCTCGATAACCATAATCATTTGTCCTCGTATTAAATAGTAGTATTTTTTAGAGACCCTCTCCAAAATCTTTATTACTATTAATCATAATCTTTTCTTGACCTTAAAAATCAGTGTGTAGTCTGATATAAGAATCATGGTTTTTGACCATGGTCTCAGAGTACGCAACTTGTCATGCGGGTACTCTGGAACCTCTTTCTGTAAACTAATGACAGTATACAGGTCAATCCAAAGACAGGCAAGTAGGTCAGTATTATACTAATTTAAGAAGTCAACAACATATAACTAACCCCAAACCGAATAAATAATTATACCAACAATAATCAACATTAACGCTACAATTTTTTTCTTATTGATCTTCTCACCAAAAATCTTCACTCCAAAAAAAGTTACATACAAATAACTTGTTGCCTCAAGTACCGGTCCCATTGATAATGGAATACCTTTATATGCGATTACTGATAATAAAGTAGTTCCAACAAACATAACATATGCAAATATCACTAATGGATTCATATATTCCTGGAGCTTATTTCTATACTCTTTCATAGCTGCCTTTTTTAACAAGACCTGTGAAATCGCACTTATGAATACTCCTATGAGTAAAACTCCCCCATATATTAATGCAGATTTATTCATTTGTACTTACTTCCTCCGATTTAGCATATATTACAATTCCACATACAACTAATAAAACACCTATTAATTTGCCTATTGTTATAGTCTCATGAAAGAACAACAACCCCCATACGAGTCCCCATACAATTGTAACTGCTTTATTAGCAAAGGCTACTGTTAGGGGCATCCTTTTAATAATCTGCTGCCATCCTATTGCATAGAAAAAAAGTAGAAAAATGACTAACCCATAAAACAAGCAAAATTTAAAACTTAAAAAGCTTTGTTTTGCTGCCATTTTAGAGCAAATACCACTCATTGAATATATCATCAACATTATATGTAATAAAACATATACTTTTAATCTCGATTTCACTCTATTCTACTCCCTTCTTTGGAAGATATTGTTCAAAGGCTTCTCTATTTTCAGCTACCATCAAATACATACCATGTCTATCCGAACTATCCGCTACATTTCCTTCTATATCATCGGATACGTCCACAACTTTAAGATATTCCGGATGTTCTCTTTGGATTATATTCAGAGTCTCCAAGTCATCCTTACCAAAAACAAACCGAATGGCTGCCGCATATGGCTTATGTTTTGATACAATATTGATATCCTGTCCTAATGCTACACAAATAACATTTTCCAAAAAATCAACACCAGTTGACCACTCTACCAAATGACTTCCTATATAATCGCCACCCATTCTGCCCCCGATTTCAATCAAACGGATATTCCCATCTTGATCAATTTTTATTTCCGAATGAGAAGCTCCCATTGTAATCTGTAAGCTATCTAATGCATGCGATACTACTCGCTTTACTTGTTCACACATCTCATCGCTTAACCTAGCCGGCTCAACATGCCCAGTCTCAATGAAATGCGGTGCTCCAGTAGTGAATTTTTCTGTAACTGCTAAAAAATGATGTTTACCTTTCCAAGATATAAATTCAACACTGTATTCCTGACCGCTAGCAAATTCTTCAACTAATGCCTTTTTTTCAAATCCTTGTTCCTTGGCATTCTCAATTGCCTCCCTTAATCCCTCTGCACTCTCTAATTTTGTGATTCCCCGGCTACCAGACCTATCCAATGGTTTTACAATTACCGGATATTGCAATGTTATTCCACTAAGATCCGTTACATCTTCAACCAATATACTTCTTGGAGAAGGATCACCATTTTTTTCAAATGCCTCCCGCATTAAATGTTTATTAGTTGATAACCGTGTACACTCCATAGAATTTGCATTTAAATGTAATTGATTAGCCACATAATTAACTGTAATAACTGCTAAATCCGATGCAATAGTACATATTCCATCAATACCAATTTCTCTACATTTCTGTGTAATCTGCTCTTTTTCTATAATACTGATCGGATAGAAATAATCTGCACTTTTCTCTCCTACATCATTTGCCGCCCATGCAAAAACATGGGTTTCAATGCCCATGCTTTTTGCCTTTTGAATTAACGGTTCTTGCAAATACGACGCACCAATAATTGCTAGTTTCTTCATAATTATTCTTTATCTCCTGATTCTACAAGGCTATTCCATCTACCGCTTTCTAATTCTTTTTTATAATCCAACATCATATCTTTGTAATTGGTATATTGGGGTACAAAATGAAAATCTCTCTTTGCTTTTTCCATGCTATAAAGAAAAGACGGAGTGTTGTTAGATTTCTCTGGTCGATATATAATCTTGCTACCTTTATCCTTTCCAAATACATCTATCACAGCTCTCGCTTGATCTTCCAAATCAAGTTGTGTACTACTCGTCATATTGTATAGTCCATATGTATCATCGCTCTGTAACGCCAACACATATGCTTCTGCTACATCCTTTACATAGATAATATCCCTTTTAATATGCGGATTTCCCCAAAGTTCAATATCTTTCCCCTGCTCTGCATTATCAATAAATGTTGCGATACCTGATTTGTATACTTTTCCATTTACATAAATTGTTCCATGTGGTCCTACACCGTACACAGGCGGAAATCTAAACCATGCGCACTGCATTCCATGTTGCTGATTATAATATTCCATCACATCATTACAAGCATTTTTACTAATCACATAAACAGCATGATCACCTGTAAATTTAAAATTCCTTGGCTCATCTTCTGTAATTGCATAACCTTTTCCCCATGCCCCTGAAACATCACTATAACTACAGTTTCCTATTACTTTTCGTATATTATTTTTACGACAATACTCTAATACATTAATCGCACCTATTACATTTACTTGAAAATAATCTGCTGCATTCTCTTCATTTTTTAAATCTGCTTTTGCATTAGCTGGTAACAATCCTGCTAATAAAATAACGCCCTCTACATTTTGCTTGGGCAGTTTTTCAAAATCTTCTGCTTGGGTAATATCCAGCTCGATAAACTCTGCACCCATTTCAGATAACTTTTTTCCTAACTTTTGATTTCTTCCAGTTGCAACAACATCATATCCTTTTCTCAAAAATGCATCTACTGTATACATTCCAATAAAACCTGTTGCACCAATAATAACTACCATATATCCACCTACTTTCTATCTGCATTGTCATCATTAATACATTCTGCTATTACATATAACGGACGATTCTTTGTCTCATTAAAAATATTACCTACATATATTCCTACAACTCCAACTGCTGCTAATATAATGCCACCCATAAGATAAACTGAAGCGATTGTACTAGTCCAGCCCAAAAGAACATCACCCACAATCAGATATCTTAATATCAAATATATAATATACAACAATGCAATGGTAGCAATCGCAAATCCAACTTTAATTGAAAAAAACAATGGTTTATTAGATTGAGAGGTAATAATCTCAAATGCCATTTTAAGCTTACGCGTCATATTATAAGAAGATTTCCCCTCATATCGCTCATCCGCAGACATATCAATAGCTGTTTCCCGAAATCCAAGCCAACGAATAAACATTGTATAAGCTCTATTCTGTTCTCTCATTCTACAATAACTATCGATAACAATTCTTCTTGAAATGCTAAAATTACAAATAGAGCTGTCAAAAGTCCCTTCTGTAAAATAGTCATACACTTTATAAAAGCACCTTGACAAAAACTTTGTTATAGCACTATCCTTTCTGCCTTCTCTTCGTGCAAATACAACATCATACCCCTCCTGTGCCTTTGCATACAATTCTGGAATTGCCTCCGGTCTGTCCTGTAAATCACAGTCCATAACAACAACCCAATCTCCCTGTGATTTATCCAAACCTGCCGTAATTGCACGAATCTGCCCAAAATTTCTAGATAAATGTATTCCAACCACACGACTATCTCGTTCACAAACCTTCTGAATTTCCTCCCATGAATTCTGTGGACAACAATCATCTACTAAAATAATCTCAAATGTATTCGCTATTGTTCCAAGGCTCTCACATAATCTACGATGTAATTCCGGAATAGCTGCCCTACAACCGTACACAGGTACTACTACTGATATATCCATCTTCTTCCCCTTTAGCCAAAATATTCTTTAATACAATCAACTACATATTTTCTATCCTGTTCATCGATACCATAATACATTGGTAATCTAGTCAAACGTTCACTTTCAGATGTGGTAAACTGATCTTCTCCGTGAAATCTACCAAATTTCTCCCCCGCAGGTGCAGAATGTAACGGTATATAATGAAAAGTACTTTGAACTCCCTTATCCCTCAGATATGTTATAAATGCTGTCCTCTCTGATAAATTCTTCAGTTTTACATAAAACATATGTGCATTATGTATACATTCTTCCGGTATAACGGGTAATTCAACCATCCCTTTTTCCTGTAAATATTTTAACTCGTTATAATAGTAATTCCATGTATCCATCCTATCCTGGTTAATTTCATCAGCTTGTTCAAGTTGAGCCCATAAATATGCTGCATTCATGTCGCTCGGCAAATAACTGCTCCCGTAATCAACCCATGTATACTTATCCACTTGTCCTCTAAAAAATTTAGCTCTATTCGTTCCTTTTTCTCGTAATATTTCCGCCTGCTCATTATATTGAGGATCATTAATAAGCAATGCCCCGCCTTCTCCCATTGAATAATTCTTTGTTTCATGAAATGAATAACAGCCAAAATCACCTATTGTACCAAGTGCTTTTCCTTTATATGTGCTCATAACTCCCTGTGCTGCATCCTCGATCACCTTTAAGCCATAACGCTTTGCAATTTCCATAATCGTGTCCATCTCACATGCCACACCTGCATAATGAACTGCCACAATAGCTTTCGTTTTATCCGTAATTGCAGCCTCAATCTTCTTTTCATCAATATTCATTGTATCTGGACGAATATCCACAAATACCAATGTTGCTCCTGTTAATACAACGGATGTTGCAGTACTTGAAAATGTATAACTCGGGAGGATTACTTCATCACCCTCCTTTAAATCACACAATAACATAGCCATCTCTAACGCTGTTGTTCCACTTGTAGTAAGCAACACCTTTTGTGAATGAAATCTATCCTCAATCCACTTGTTACATTTTTTCGTGAATTCACCATCACCGCATATTTTTTTATTTTCCACTGCCTGTTTTATATATTGTAATTCATTGCCAATATATGGTGGTATATTAAAGTTTATCATTCATTATCCTCCATTCCTAATATCCTTAACCTAATTTTCTAATATACACTCATTTACTAATATCTGCAAACATTTTCTGAATATTTTCCTTTATAAGTAAAAAAAAGATTTGAACAACTGCCAATAACGTACATAATATTCCTATATTTAATTGGGGTATCTCATAACACGCTTTGATTTTATGCACTCCTTTTGAAATCTTCACTCCAATAAATCCATAATCTACATTATATGTTGTTACCTTATTTCCATCAACATAAACAGTCCATCCCTCTTGATCAGGAATTGCTAACATTAAGATACCTTCGCCATCGCAACTTATAGATCCCATCATCGTAGACGAGTCTTCTAAATAAAACTTATAAATCTTTGAACTACTTTCATTTTGCATATTTATCATATCTGTAACAATTGTTTTATTCAATGACTCTACTTTTTGTTCTTCTGATAAACTTTCGAATTCTTTTTTCGAGATAGTCGCATTAAACCACTTTGCCACAGAATCTGTGTTAGAATTTTTATATATAGTGACGGAACCAAATTCCTTTATTTTTTCTAATCCAATACTATACAAAAGTTTATCGCTTGATAAAATATATTTCGAATTAACTAAAGATAATGCCTTTAAATCAAAAGCATTATTCAAACGAAAATCCGTCACTGCCGACATATCTACGGTATTGTATATTTTTTTGTAAAAAGACTCAACATTATAATTAGGTGTGGAATTATATACAGTAATTGTTGAATATCTCTCCAAAAAAGAGTCTGCATATAGTGCCCAATTTATATAATTTTTTTCAACTCTATAAAATGAACTATCATACTCCTCCAACCACTTCAATGCCTTTTCAGTATCCGAAACTCTCCTATTTTCCGCCCATATACTTCTATATTGATCAATTGTAATATAACTACGATAATTAGTTGTTATACTATCATCCAAAATTGTAGACAAAATTATTATAAGAAAAATAAATACTACCGGGGTTATATTTTGTTTACATTTTGCCATAATAATTAACACAGTATATATTATTAATATAGTAAAAACTATACCTACATATTCTATTACTTCATTTGAGGCATTTTTATATGAAAAGTAAATTGTTACAGTATTTAATATAAAACCTATTAAAATACCCAATTTACTTATCTCTTTTTTATATATTCGTTCAATAGTATTTAACATAAAAATTCCAATGAACGGGAATATAACAAATGTATATCTATAAGCACTATATGCAAACGCATTAAGAATAAAGCCAGAAAGAGAGTTAAAAATTAATAAATAAAACAATGTAATTTTTATCAAAAAAAAGATTAAGTTCCTCTTATTTTTTATATTTATAATTTTATATACAATCCACTGTCCAAAAAAGAAAAAAACAAATGTAGTGCAAAACAACTGCGGAGTCTCATAATAATTAGAAAAATATGCAGTATTGTTATCATTTATGAAGAGGATGTTATTAGATAACAATCTACTTAGTCTACTTCCCAAATCAGAAAAATTGAACGATTGTCCAAAACTATATATCAATCTCTTTACTAATTGATTAGTATTATTGTCAAGCCTAACAGAATTCGTTGTTATATAATGACATGCTGGTATAAATATAACTCCCGCTAACATAATGCCTAATACAACAAAATAAATTATCCCCCCCCAGTTTTTTACAATCTGATTAAATTTAATTTCTTTATTATAGGAAAAAAATCTAAATAAAAAATATATAGCTGCAACTAAAAGAGACATATATCCTGTATAGTAACTATACATCAACAAAATTCCAATTGTAATTGAAATATATATTCCATTTTTTATTGTACTTTTCTTGATAAAACGTTCTATACATAATAATAATAGCGTAAAGAAGACGCACGCTGTACCCAAAAAATAATGTTGTCCCCATGTCATAATATAAGCATTCAATGAAATTAGATACGCAGACAGACAAACTGCAAAACAATTATTAGAAAAATATTTTAAATATTTTTTTGATATAAAAAATAAAATTAATATTTTTAATACTTGAACATATACTAATATAAAAGCAACTGTATCTGTTCCAAATAAAACCCCAAACAAAATAACTAAGATTGAAAAGGGATCAAACGTCCACGATGTAACGTTCAAAATACTTGTTCCTAACCCGTAATTCCAATTCCAAAATGGAAAATCACCACTTCTTATTTGCTCTATTATATTTATATAATATGGATAATATTGCCGCATTGTATCGGTTCCTATGTCCTGATACATGAATATTGCCTTTCCTAGAAGCATGTAGCGATATATAATAAACAAAGAAATAATCATAATAATCCAAAAAAGGAAACAACATTGTGAAGGATTTTTCACCGCGAGTTTTATACAATTAAACAATAAAGCTAGCAAAATTGCTGTAGTTATTATATTAAAAATATTGTTTTTGATCAAATAATGTATTGGTGTTTCAAGAAACACATTACTAATACTGAATTCTACACCTTTTTCATTAGTAATATCTAACCGAATAAACTTTACATTTTTGTCATTAACCAAAATGTAATTAGTTCCATTCAGATATGTATACTTTTGGGAATTTTCTTCAGCAAAACCATCAATAGTATTAGAAAAATACACTTGCCCATCAAGCATTTTTGTTTCCTTTATTTTTAAATCAAAAACAACTTCTCCGTTTTTAGGAACTTCAAGAATCAGCCATGGATCATCACTAATTGTGCAATAGTAATTTCCTAAATCTTCCACTCCAGAATTACAAACAATATCTATTTTTTTGCTATAATCAAATTTATTACTAAATAAATCTCCCCATAAATTATTCCATTGCAATAAAAGAATACATTGTAATACGCAAAAAAGAATTGTTTGCACTCCAAACTTTAAAATATATACTATATTATTTTTACTTAAAATAACTTTATCTATTTTCATTTCTTTTTCCCCAAAAAATTTTACAGTTCTTAGTTCCATTCATCCGCTATCGTAAGAAATGTTTCATTCCATGCAAAACGTTTTTTGTCATATTTCACATTTACATTATTATATATATTATTTATATTACATATATTTTTTAAATATTTTGCCAGATTAGTTGCTGAACACTCCTCCACAGAAACAATATTATCACTATATTGTGTCATATCTTTATTTGCAAACGAATTCGTAATAACTTTCATTCCAAACATTGCCATTTCTAATGGAGGGTAACTGGGATGAGGTGACACCATTAACGATATACCGATCCGACTTTCCAACATAAGTTTTGCATATTCATCCAACGATAATTTTCCAACTGAATGTATTTTCAACCCTTTTCCAATATCAACATCTTCAAATTTCTCACCAGCGGATATAACTTTCCATTCATTTGCATCTTGCTGAATCTCAACCCACTGTCTAAGCGATTCCACAATCAGTTCAAATGCATTCCTCGGTGTACTCGGTCTTCCGTATATTAATATCTGTTTTTTTCTCTCCGGAAATTCTTTGACATTTTTGAGATACTTAACTAACTCCTTATTCAATTCCGGCTCAAAATACCACATCTTATAAAATTTATAAGATTTATCTGCAAAATAATCATATAAAAGTTTTGTATTAAAAACAGCCATAACATCCACGTCCATCTTATAGGTACTCTCTGCCATAAGATACTTTGAAGACCACGGATAGAATCCTGGCTCATAATCCTGAATAAAATATAACAACGGTTTACAATTTCCATAAGCCAGCTTCTGAAATTGGATTATTTCCCGTACCAAGTATGCGCTCCACCAACATGTTGCCATAAACACATCGTTTGAAGATATAGCTAATGTTTTCTTTGTTCGACAACTCATATCAACAATTTGTTTATCAACTTTGCTGTCCTGATTCCATTCGACCAATTGGTAACCCTCAATCGATACAGCACATTTTCTGTCAAACTCGGCATCCAATATTATAATCCGACTATTGCATCCCATCTGTAAACACATCTCTTGAAAAAAAGTCAATGCTGTTGCAATTCCACCAAATACATGTTTTTTTTGCAACGAAGGCACTACTAAATTACATCTCAAACATTTCGTATCATTATTAGTTGTTCTGCATTCTAATTTTCTAACCTCTGGCACATCCGTTGCCATAGTCATATGCTGTATTTTTTCATGAAAAAAAGAATATAATTTCACAACACTCTTATTATATTTTATTTTTGATAATAAACTATTCATCTTTCTTCCCTGTTACTCGCTAATTCATTAATGTATTTTGCCAATTGTTGATTATTGCTCTTCAATCTTTCAATATATCGATTAGATGCATCCAAATACATCCCCAACATTTTTTCATCAGTCAAAGAATATATCTCCATTGCTACTCTTATCACGCATGGTTCACCATCAAAATGTCCGATTACAATTTGCGGATCATTATTATAGAAAACAATCTTTTTACCACTCGCCCCTACCACATTATGATCTAAATAATCAAACTTTATTTTCTCATTATTCTTATTAAACAATTCTATTTGGAAATTCTCTACAACGCACGCCTGATTAAACGGATCAAATCTAAGTTCATTTATCTTTTTATCACAAACCGGCAGATTCCATTCAATACTTATTCTTCCGCCTGTCATATAATCAATCTTAGAAATAGATTCTTGCAAACTGTTTTTTTCACTATATCCATCCCCATAGTCATAATATAACTGTGCATATTTTGTATTCTGATATATGTCCTCAATGGGGTTCCACTTATTCAAACGATATTTTTGCAACGCAGTATTATATGAATCATCCGCTCCAAATACATATTCGTTAAATCTCACATTCATCTGTTCATAGATTTTATATTGATCAGGTTCTATATCCAACTCTTGTAACAATTCTTCATAGCCAAACATTTGGTTCATTATATCTGCATAGTTAACAAATAAGTCCAGACATGCCCTCCAAATAACAAAATCATAAGGAATCAGAAAATCAAAAAACCACTCATAATCAATAATTTTATAATCATCTTTTGTCTTTATAATATTCTCTAATATATTATCAATATTAATATATCGACCAGCTTTTCCTGTTATCTGATCTCCATAATCACCAAATATTTCTATAAAAGCATCTGAAATTTCAAATTCTCTACACCCCTCTCCTAGCTTATAGATCAAATCTCTATATCGAAACAATAATCGAAGTGCTGCAATCCTATTTCCACCTTGGATTGTTTCACATAAAACTGAACTCATTGTCTTTCCTTCAACAAAAGGAAAAACAATACTATCATTCTCTATCTTACAGTTAACTGGTTGAATATTCTCTAATTGATATCTCGATACATAGTCCACCATACGCAATACATGGTTCTTACCTTCGTTGTACAAAGCCATCTTTTCCGCATAACGCACTCCATCCTCTTCTATTATTCTAGTACGAATTTGAAATTGTTTTTTTCTTTCTTTCGTTATTTTAGCATACAATACCTGTCTCATGCTTCCACCTCGACAAAATACGAATTTGAAAATATATCAAATAATCCATCATCAATAATTTCCTTCACAGCATCATTTAGATCAAACATATTCAACGCACCATTATCATATACTGCATCATTATACGTAACACTGTCTACATTTGGTAAATAGGCATCCGAAAATATCTGTTGTGGAAACTTATAATCAGGGAACGGATAATAAAAATTGCAATTTTTATATCCTGCTTTCATAATAATATTCTTCAAACCTTCCTTTGAAAAAGTTCGAACCTTACTTTTTGTTCTATGATACCCAGTAATACTTTCATAATACATTCCAGTATGATCCTCTGTCTGCCCACCCCAATATTTCAATCCATATTTATTTTCAATAGCAATCAATACTTTTCCGTTAGGCTTTAACATCTTCCTAATGTTTCTTAGAAAATCAACATACGGATTATCCGTATCAGTATAATATGCCGCATACTCTAACACACCAATTAGTGTAATATAATCATATTGTTTTTCCAACTTTAATTTATTGAAATTCGCAACATATATTGTAACATTTTGACACAATCGATTACGGTATGCATTTATCAAACAACGTCTTTCCGACAGATCAACACAATCAACATGATTAGCTTTTCTTGACAATACCCCGGTAATAGCTCCACATCCTGCTCCAACCTCTAATACATCCGCATTCTCCTCAAAATCATACCATTCAAGTATATTTTGTCGAACCGGAGACAAATGATATAGCACAGGCCAACGGTTATCCTCCCGAATAATCTTATCAACATCTGATTCATTTTTCACTAATTCCAATATGTCATTCTCTATGTCACCATCACTATAGCTGTCTTTATCCGAATAAAATGAATAGTCCATAGTTATTGCATCAATCTTTTTAATCATTCTTAACCCTCTATTTATTCAAAATATCCTTAATATCGTTTACAAAAGAAAAAACATCATCGTTATATACATATGACTCGTTTTGTTTATCTACTTTGACAATCTCATCATATTCTTCACATAACTCAATCAACTGCCTTGTTATCGTTGTAGGATTCACGCAACTTAATGAATACACATCCTCATGAAATGAAGTCAAGTCTTTATTACCAAATGCATTTGTAATAACCTTTACCCCATAAGTAGCCATCTCAAGCGGTGGATAACTCGGGTGCGGAGATACCATTAATGATATACCTGCATAGGATTCTGCTAAAGTGTGTGCATATTGTTCAATTGTCAATTTACCAACTGATTTCACTATACAACCGTTTTCCAATTTAACATCAGGATGCATCTCTCCCGCTGAAAGAATCTCCCATTGATCACTCTTATCATACTCTTTCGACCATTTATTCAATGCTGCAATAACCAATTTAAATGCATTTCTTTCAGTTCCAGGTCTTCCATATATCAATATCTGTTTTTTCTTATCAAATACATTATCATACTTTTGTAATTCATTATACAAGGATGCATTTAAAACCGGTTCAAACACATAAGAATATTCAAATTGATATCCGTTAATGTCAAAATATGTCTTTAATTCTGATGAATTAAAGATTGCTATCATTGGATATTCTGATTTATAAGTTGCATCTGCCAACATATATCTGGTTGACCACGCATAAAAGCCTGGTTCGAAATCTTGAATAAAATAAATATACGGATTAGGCTTAATTCCAAATTCTTTTTCAAACATCTCATATGCTTCCATTGCACAATGTGCCGTCCACCATCCTGTAAACATAAAGTAATCTGTAGACGAAACCGGTATTCCACAACCGTCACGATATGCATATGAAACAATTTGTTTTCTTGCATTAGAATCCTTCACAGGTGCAACAACCTCATACTCCTTATATTGTTCTAACGCCTCCTTAGACGGCACCGCATCAACAAGAATAATACGTTGGTCATATCCTAAACATTCTGCAAGCTTAACATAGAATTTAATTGCTGTTGAAATGCCACCAAATACATGTTCTGGATTAATAGATGGAACTAACAAATTCAATCGTTTTCTTTCTGATTCAGTATGTCTAAAATAATATGGATTAATCTCATCCACTTTTACATCTTGCGCTGTAATGCAATCATCTGTTGTATCAGCAATCTGCTCTGCCTTTACATCATTTTCGTTTAATAAATGTTTTACAGTCGGTTGATATACATAATAGTCTAAATTATTATTATAGAATGGATCACCTTGTTCTCTATACGGTGTATATACCTTATAAGACATCTTAAAATCAATATCCGGAACATAAGAATCTCTGGATTTAGATTCATAATGATACAAACGAACATTTGGATCATATATATTATATAATCCTCTCTGCGATGCACGTATACCCAATTCAATATCACTACCGCATATAATAAATCTCTCATCAAATCTTCCAATGTTGTTTAATGTGTTACTAGAAACTGCAAGGCAGGCTCCTGTACAAGCAGTCACATTTCTTGTAACCATAGGTGAAACAAACGGGGAGCCATAATGAATCGGTTGCATTCCTTTAAACACATGTTCTGCCCAGCCGCCCATTCCAACAACAACTCCCGCATGTTGGATGGTACTATCTTCATATAACAATAATCCACCTACAACACCAACATCCGGACGCAAAGCCTTTTCAGCTAATCTTGTTAACCATTCTGGTTCAATAATCTTAACGTCATTATTCAAAAATACATAGACATCAGCATTACATATGTTCATTCCATAATTGTTTAACTTTGACCAATTAAATTCAAACAACGCATCATGTACAGAAACATTATTATATTGTTTCTGTACACTATCAAAATACACATATGTTTCCATTTCTACAGAATTGTTATTCAATATAACAATTTCATAGTTTCTGAATGTTGTATTCTCCTCAATACTCTCAATCGCAACCTGTAACAAATCAACATGATCCTTCGTTGGAATAATAATTCCAACTTTTGTATTCTCCGGTATTGCATATCTGACATCATATACAAACAAACTATCTGTTTCCTTTGCAACCGCTGCTCCCACACCATATCTTTGATCCAAATAATTTTGTATTGCATTCAACCCTGCTGTTTGAGCATATGGTTTTGCTTCTGGATTTGCCGCAGTTGAGCTTGGAATATCTCTCCATGAATATAATACCATCGGAATATGCTTAATATTATTTGTAAGCAACGTCATACGAAGCAACAAGTCATAGTCCTGACTTCCATTATACTCTGTACGAAATCCGCCAACTTGCTCAAACAAACTGGATCTGAAGCCAATCAAATGACCCATATACATCTGACTTAAGAAAAGATCAGGAGACCAGTCCGGTTTATACAAAGGATCTCTATGGTGCCCTTTCATATCTACAATATCCTGATCACTATATACAATATCCGCCCCAGAATTTTTAATGCACCGATAAAATTCGTCCAATGCGTAAGATGCAATCTCATCATCATTATCCATTAATAAATAATATTCCCCGCTTGCCATTTCTGCTGCAAGATTAGTTGTAACCGAAATACCTCCATTTTTATCCGCATACTTTATTTTTATCTGATTGTCATTAATCTGTTGTAAATATTCTCGCACTTTAGAATCTGTGGAACAATCATCTACAATACATAATTCCCAATTCGTATAATTCTGCGCTTTAACGCTATCAATAGCAACCTGAAGCCAATTAACATCTACATTATAAACAGGCATAAGAATTGAAAATTTTATATTTCCCTTATATTTTCTCCGTTGAGATTTATCCGGTAAATATGACGTATCTTTTGAAACAACCGACGTCATCATTCTGTATGTCTCACGAACACCATGTTCTTTCAAAAATTTAACTCCCTGACCAACTAATGCCGGCTGATTCGCAATCGTTCTAATTACTCCCATCATTCTCCACCTTTCTTAATTTCAATCGTAGAATCAACATCAAAATAACCATTTGTTATCTTATCTGAAATAACCTGAATACAACAAATATCATACAGTCGATTATAAACAACTAAATCATCACCCTCATAACCGGTACAACCCAGTTGTAATAAATATTGTCCATTTTGTAAAGTCATTTTTTGTTTAAAAGATATTTCTATAATATCGTTCTTTTGACAATTACCCGTATCTACACCTTCTATAAAGCTATTCGTTCCACAAAGATCTGTAGATTTCAAGTCTTTAATTCCAAAGGCAAATATGGGATTCGCTATTGATTCATGAAACGCAACTTTCATTTTAATCGTAAAAACATCAAATTTCTTAACCGTAGTCGTGAGCATTCCATCATGATCAAAAATTCCAAAATCAATAATCTCAGCCCTATTATCACCATATATCTCTTTATTAGGATTAATCAACATAGAATTCTTCCATTCATCAGATGAACCAACATTAGAACCTGATCTGGATTCATTCGTTTTCTTTTTTTCACCGTTTTCTACATCTTTTTCCGGATTATATTGATTGACCAGTATACGTTTATACACATTGACCATTTCCTCCGCAGGACCCTCTTCCAACTTCGTTCCATGATCAATAATAATTGCCCTATTGCAATATTTGATAACACTTCCCATATCATGAGAAACAAACAAAATTGTTTTGCCACTTTTTTTCAGCTCATCCATTTTTTTAAAACACTTTGCTTGAAAAAACGCATCTCCAACTGACAAGGCTTCATCAACAATTAAAATATCCGGGTCAACGCTAATAGCAACAGCAAACGCCAATCGCGCAAACATACCACTAGAATATGTTTTTACCGGCTGATAGATAAAATCACCAATATCTGCAAACGACACAATATCGTCTATTTTTTCATCCATTTCTTCCTTTGTAAACCCAATCATTGCACCATTCAAATATGCATTTTCTATACCCGTATACTCTGGATTGAATCCTGCACCAAGCTCTAACAACGCAGATATTTTCCCATTAATAACAATATCACCACTTGTCGGTGTCAAAACACCTGTAATAATCTTTAATAGTGTTGACTTACCCGCTCCATTCGTTCCAATCAGTCCTAGCATTTCTCCCTTTTTAACATCAAAACTGACATTATTTAATGCGAAAAAATCTTTATGTCTTTTCTTTCCTGTTACGCTAAAAGCCTCTTTTACCCGATCCGCCGGTTTCTTATATAACTTATATGTTTTTACAACATTTTTTACTTGGATTGCATAATCTTCCATAATCAATCTCCTCTACAATATATCTGAAAAATGCGGTTTTAACCTTTTATAAACAAAGCTTCCCAACATTGACAACAGAAAAACCACTATCCAGAAATATATTGTACTTAACCATCTATCACTTATCCAAATATGATTAATCAATGTATCTCTATATCCTTGTACAACATAATATATAGGATTCAACCGCAAAATAAATTGCAACACACTCTTCCCATTAATTCGAGTAATGTTCCACATGATCGGAGTAACCCATATTCCAATCGTCATCAAAATATTAATAATTTGCGTAACATCCTTGAAAAAAACCGCAATCGCTGAAGTAAAATAAGACAATGCAAGTACTATTAAAAATAAACATATTGAATAATATAGCAATTGTATAATTATTAATCCAGGAAACCGCCCCGCAGCAGCATAACATACAATCATTACAAAAACAAAAAAAACATGTACATATAAAGAAGACGCCACTTTAACAAATGGTAACAATTTTATATCAAATACAACTTTTTTAACCAAATAACTATATTCAATAAAGCTACTCGTTGCATTCATCCACGCTTCTGAGAAAAAGAACCATGGCACTAAGCCTGCCATCAGCCACAATACAAACGGAGCGCCATCTTCATCCCCACTACCAAATGCAATCTGAAAAACAAACCAATATAAAAGAATAATAACTACAGGTTGAACAAACGCCCAAAACACTCCCAAAAATGAACCTGCATATTTGTTTTTAAAATCATTTTTAATTAAAAAATTAAGCATTTTTTTATTATTTGCCTTTATGTCATTCTTTTCCATTTTTTTCTCCATTTATTTATATTTTCCCAATCAGCATCAAGAATCTCACTACAACTTCCGACGCTAAACTTGTTCTCCATCTTCTATAATAAAAAACTTTTCTTAACGCCTTGCCCAAATTATATTTTTCTGAGACAAACCATGATAAAATAATTTCATCGTTGTTTTTCATTTTATTCTGAAAAACAATCCAAAAATTCTCAGTCAAATTGTGAATTTCCGTTTCATTTTTTAACGAATTCCACAACCACTTAAATCGGCTAGTCAAATTACCCCCGGATACGCTATTATCCAATCTTCTATGCCAGGCTCCCATATAAGGATCTACATAAATTGTTCCAAATTCCGTAGCAATCAACTCTGCCCACCAGTCATGAGAAATTAACTCTCTTCCATTTGCCAACAACATCAGTTCTCTCAATTTTCGATTAATCACTGTGGCAAAGCCTAAATGAACACACTCTGTTATTGCCTTATAAAAAGGGTAATCTTCCTGAGCTAAACCAGATTCACCTGTTATTTGCAATCTTTGATCAGTTATATAATAATTATGACAATACATTGCAGGTGTATCCTGATCCATTTGTTCTAATTGCATAACTGCTCTTTCAATCTTTTCTCTATCCCACACATCATCCTGGTCGGAAAATGCCCAATAATCACTATCCTCTGCCTCTAAAAGAAGCTGCATAAAACTGGCTCCATAACCCACATTATTACCTTTAATGAACACTATTTTATTCTGTTGTTCATAACATTGTAATATATCTAACGTACGATCGGTAGAGCCATCATCTCTAACATATAATTTAATATTGTGATAAGTTTGATTCAATATACTCTCAATTTGATCTTTAATATAATCTTGTCCATTGTATGTAGACATTAATACATTAACCCGTTTCATATCATTACTCCACAATTCATGTATCAGAATCTGTAGATTCTAATGTTTTATCCAAGTTAATCTCTATTTCTTCATCATCTATATCTTTTCCCATATATTTGTTCATTTGTGCCACCATCTGTGCCAGCCTTCTTATCCTCGCTGACAATCGCGAAACCGTAACTGTTAAAACAAATATAATCGCAAGCGAAAACACAAATCCTAAAAAGAATATCATATTAATTGGTGAATATATTCCTAGCGTTGTGGCTATTTCCTGCAATTTTTCCGGCATTAATGCAAAGATGAATAAAATAACAAGCACAATCAACCATACCAATGCATATTTTAATTCGAGTTTTCTCTTACGAATCATATTCAATATAAATAATAAAAGTAATGCTATCCCGACAATCAGTATTGTCTGAAATCTGGAAGTCATCATAGCTTATCGCACCCTTTCAATCAAAATAGCCAATGTAACCTTAAACATATAATACACAGATATTAATGGAGAAATAAAGGATACACCGCCTTGACGATCTCTCATCTCCACCGGAATCTCTGCAATTTTTCGTTTATGACGAATCAAACGCATTGTGCTCTCCGGTTCCGGATAGTCTCTCGGATATTCATTTGCAAACATCTCAATCGTCTTTTTATTACACATTCTCATTCCCGAAGTCGGGTCTGTAATAGTCTTACCACTTAACAATTTGATAAGTATAGTAAAATAGTGAATACCAATACGCCTTAAAAAAGTTGATTGAAATCCTGCATTGTCAATAAATCTTGATCCAATTACCATATCCAGATCATTATCTACCAAACAATCAACCATTGCATTCAAATACTCTGCCTTATGTTGACCATCCCCATCAAATTGCACTGCTATATCATACCCATGATTATATGCATACAAATATCCTGTCTGCACTGCACCACCAATTCCAAGATTGATTGGTAGATTCAGTACATTGTATCCCTGATATCTACAGATATCCATTGTATTATCCGTAGAGCAATCATTGATTATAATATAGTCAAAATCCGGCGCATTCTTCTTAATATCTTCAACAGTGAATATAATGCTCTGTTTCTCATTATACGCCGGTATAATTGCCAATTTCTTCATAAACACTACTCCAAATCATTCGACTTCTGTCCACTTGCATATAACTTAACTAACAATTTAACAATCGGACTCGGCCAAAATTTCTGATACATCAATACATCTTCATCTGACCGCTTATTATCATGAATAATAGCAGACGTCTCCGATTCCTCATGTATTCGGTGATACATCATAATATGACGATCAAATATAAAGTCACCTTGCAACTTGGAAAGCTTCTCCCATGCCTCCCAGTCCTCATTACTTCGGAATCCTGTTGAAAATACGGGATTCGGAAGATTCTCTCTCGCATATGCGACAGACGGACAACATATCGGAGATCCAAAAGACAATATTCTGCGCCGAATAAACCGATTTGAATATGTCCATCGAAAATGCATCGGTAATAACATTAACCTCTTTACCCGAAGCAGCTTATTACTTGTCACAATACGATCACCACGTAATTCCGCATAGTCGCTAAAATAGATCAATGGTTTCTTTGATCGTTGAAACTCTTCAAGTACATGCTTCGTATAATCCTTCAAATATACATCGTCCTGATGTGCAATTGTAAGGTATGGCGTTTGCACTTGTGAATAACCATAATTCCAATCTTCCGCAATATTCGGTTGTCCTTCCTTGATATATAACGGATATCCATACTTTTCTGCAATTGCCCGGATATAGTCATTCGGAGTAGCTGTTGCAATAATGATATCAGATGGTACCGATTGTTCCCGAAGGGAACGAATACAATCTTCTATATATGGACTTTCTTTGTATGCACATATTACAAATGTATGCTCCATTTCTTTACTCCTAAACAATATCTTCGATATTTTAACACATTATGTTCATTTATACAAGATTGGTACAATAACTGCACACCTTCTTACAAAATGCCACAAAACAACATTAACTTAAATAATATATTATCAAATTTCCCCTGTCTATAAATTCTTCTCTCTCTCAACGCATCCACTCTGGCATTCCACGATGTCTGTGTACTTGCTACGATATTCGCTAGTTTTCTATTCTCCCCATCTAACTCAAACAACTGACAGAATTCTCTCACCTGAGCAGTATATTTCCCTCTAAACCGCTTCAATGATTGAATCTGACGTTTAATCAATCCTATTCTGCTCTGATCTAATCCAATCACATTACCGGAATGCTGACGATAATATATATGCGGCTGTTCATCATAAATTACAGCGCCAAAGCAGCTTGCTACCTGATACAACCACATGTCATGAATCACACAATGTTGCGGTCGCTTTCCCTTAATCATCTGATACAACTTTTTGTTAAACACAATTGTGCAACCGGTACAGATATTCTCAATCATCGCATTTCCAAAAGAAGGTCTTGGACAATAATTTCTCAAATGATCTTCTAAAGGTCGTAAGTGTTCATCCACTAATTGTGTCCTGCAACAATATAATGCGACCTGATCATTGTTTTCTAATCGCTTAACTGCGACTGCAATCTTGTCCTCCATCCACACATCATCCTGATCACAAGTGGCATAATAATCAGCATTATACTCCCTATAATTAAATAATTCAAAAAAACTGGCACAGGCTCCAACATTTTCTCCCACATAATATTGAATATTATCATATTTCTCACTATATTCTTTTAAAATGGCAATCGTACCATCCGACGATCCATCATCCCGAATCTGAATCTGAATGTCCTGATAAGATTGATTCAAAATCGAATCCAACTGTTCCCGAATATATTGTTCCCCATTATAAGTCGACATTAATATCTGAACCATTATTATTTCCTTCTCATTTACCGCATCACAAGTGTCTATTGTACATTTCCTATATACTCTAACACAATCCCATGTTCTGTATTAAGTACCTTATAAAAATCACCATTTTTTACTTTCTCTATACCAAATAATTTTTTCACATTCTTTTTGAAATAGTTATCTACAGAATATACCCATAAATATGAATACTGCTGTTCCTCAAGGACATTAGGCAGTGTACTTATTGGATATTCCGTCAATCCTAATATAGCCTCTTTCTTATTTTTTCGAAATTTAAAACACATACCGTTTCTACTTACCTGATCACCCATTTCATAGTCTGCTACTAGTGTATATAAACCGGATTGTTTTTGATTGATAAAATAGATCTTTCCTTCCTCTCCTGTCAGTTTCTTTACCTTATCCGCATACAGCGTCAAGTTTTCCCGCTTTTCATACTGTTGCGTATCCACGGCATACATATGACAGAGATTTGGCAACAAATAGTCGCTGCTTCCATACAACATTGCAATAACACAAATAAGCAAAATTCCCTTTTGTAAATATGATGCAGCTCTGTTAACGAATGAACGTTCAAATAAAGGCATAGTCAACGGCACAATTCCAAGCATCATATAATCCGAATAATAACGATTCAACGATTGTGCCCGTACACTATCTTCATACCCAAATACGGTAATATACGCTATAAGCATAATTAGAAAGTACGCCGCAAATCCCAATAAATAAAAAACCATAAGACTCTTATACTTTGTCATCTGCTTTCGACCAAGTAATAATGGTGCGATTACACTCACCATCGCAACAGTTAGTACAAAGAATATACCATATGATAAGTACAGTTTATCATCTTTTAACGTTACAGATTGGAATATCCAACCAATCATGGATTTTAAAGTTTTTATAAAACGGTCTTCTTGCCCTTCCACAACAAACAATGATTGAAAGCGCATAATACCATTTTGTCCGGTCTTAACAGACCAGATGCCCATAAGAAGAAACGGGGATACAATAACTGCTATAACAGCAATTCCCTTTTTCGAAAATATATTTCGTTTCCATCCGGAAGATAATATTTTCTCTCCTTCAAATCTCTTTGTGGCACAATGAACAACAATCAATGCAATAATTACAATGACTGCAAACAAAGGTCCTACCATACTCTTCATAAGACCTACATTAACTAATACAAGCGGAATCAAATAAACATTTCGTAAATTCCATTTTTCTAACAACAACCACGCAATCACACATCCGGCCCAATATGCCGTAGCTTGATCTGTATATATATTATAGTACGGTTGTACAAATATCATCGCAGTCAGCAAAAAATGAAAAACACCATACGCTCCGATACGTTTCCACTCTTTCCAAGTTGTTCCGGATATCGGTAATAGTAACGCCGAAAACCACAATAACAGATTAGATACATAATAGGAACTCTCTGTTATGTCCCCTGTAAACCAAAATCCTATTTTTTCAATAAAATAGTGAAAAAATGTTGTGCTTGATAATAGCAAAGATTCTCCTGAAAAATTTGCTCCACTCGGCAACTGATCATATATCACCATATAGTTAGCCGCTTTCCCCCATTGATACAACTCATCCCAATTGCAGATCTGCATTCCATGAAAAGCAATTACACCAACTCCGGTAATTCCAATTATCATAACGATACCAGGCGTAAAAAATCGTTTCAATAAGTTATTCTTTTGTTTCACAGAATATATTATTAACAATACAATTCCTACAATTGCTGCTACATACAGACAATATAATCCTATCGCCGTATGCTTACATAACCCTGCAATATATATAACTAACAAAATCGACATTACGGATGATGCAAAACTCTCTTCCGGGCTAACTTTCACCAAACAATAGAATACACACGCCAATCCGATAACACCCAATAATGCAATTGCTATTCCTAGTATATCTAGCATATCTGCCTCCATCTATCTTGTTCTAAGCCTTTAATTTCTGATATTTCTCATAATCCTTCTTATCATAGAAATAATTCTTGCTATATTTATCCAATTCAAAGAATGCAAAACCCTCTCCTCTAAGGGTATCCAATATGATCTGCTTTGCTTTTTCATCCTTTGTTGTTTCAAGGTTAAACAAACTCTCTTTCAAAACCATATTCACATAACTTTTCTCTACTTTGCTATACAGATTTCTTTGAATCAATTCTTCTTTCAACGCTTTAAATGCTTTGTAGAATTCAATCGGTGCCTTGCTCTTTCCGGACTGAATATTATTTCCATCATTAAAACGATAGGTAACCAGCCGCTTTTTCACAACTGTAATCCGATTTGCGCAAGCTAACGCTGTTCGAACAAAAAATACATCATTCGCATTTTTCACATTCTGAAATGTTAAATGTTGCTGTTTCACAAAATCTGCCCGGAACATCTTCGACCATGGGCACGCCGTTGTAATCTGATAAATCTTATTTCCTACATCTTTGATAGAAAATGGCATGTGCTTTGGCAGTAATTGTTCCTTTAATACCCAGTTCATTTCTTCTTTTTTGCAAGTCTGCACATTATAACGAAATGCCTGAAACAGTACAACATCAGCAGCATCATATTTTGCCTTATAATATGCTTTTTCACACAATCTCTTATCAAAAATATCATCTGCATCCAGGAACAGATAATATTCTCCCTGTGCAACCGCCATTCCATTATTTCTTGCGATTCCTGCACCCTGATTCTCCTGATTCACTATACGGATTCTGGAATCTTTTTTCTCATACTCCTGTAGTAGTGCCAATGTTCCATCCGTGGATCCATCATTTACACAAATGATCTCAATGGACTGAAGTGTCTGCATAAGTAAACGTTCCAGACATTCTCTTAAATATTTCCTGGCATTGTACATCGGAATAATTACGCTGACACAAACATGATCTGAAGATAAGTCCTGTTCTTTTTTTGCAAATTTGCGCTGTATTCCGGCTATTGTACATTTCCATCCCTTATACTTTATATTCTTAATAAAGTTTGCCGTTTTTCTTGGTATATATAGGATTCTCCCGCCCAACCGAAATGTCGTAGAATTCTTAATATCCGCGATCTTTTTCTCCATCATCTGCTTCGATTCATTTACCCGTTCATTATTTAACTGTCGACATTCTGCCAACCCTCTCACCCATAAGAGATAATCTATTTGCTCCGTAAGTGGATGATTCTCTAATTCCTTTCCCAATCCCTCATACGGAATATTATCTACATCTTTCGCCGCCATCTTCTGCAGTGCAAGCATTCGCTTCTTCAATGCACGCATAAGTTCCGGATCCTGATAATTCCTCTCCAGCACCAGCTTCTTAATCTGCGACAGACACACAAAATATCCATAAGAACTCTGGAACTCTTTTGATGCTGTCATAATCGAACCAGCCCGTACTCTACGCTTATAAAATGGAATATCCATATGTTTTGCTCTCTTTGCTACCAGAATTGCCTGTATGGTAAACAGTTGATCTTCATGTACAATTCCCTCATAAAACGTAATTCCCTGATCCAGTAGCAGAGAACGCCTTAACATCTGTAAACAGGCGGATGGGCGGTAACAGTTCAAATTCTCCATCGTTGCGTATAGTTCCGGTCCTGACATAACCTGCTCAAACGCCGCCGGTCTGCGATAATAATGTATATACTGTGGTTGCTCCTGCTTCACTTCTTCACTTTCATAAAAAGATTCTGCATCAAAATAAATATTGTCGAGATCATCCTTCTTACATTCATGATACAGGATCTCTAACATATCTTCTGTAATATAGTCATCACTATCCAAAAAATACACATACTCACCGGTTGCCGCTTCTAACCCGGTATTACGCGCTGCCGACAAACCACCATTTTCCCGATGAATTATTACAATACGATCGTCCTTTTGGGCATAACGTTCTACAATCTCCATAGACGAATCTTTCGTTCCATCATCCACACAAATAATCTCAATATCCTTGAGCGTCTGATTCAATGCTGACACAAGACACTCTTCTATATAATTCTCCACATTATATATGGGAATGATAACCGATACCTTCTTCATACTATTCCACAATACCTTTCTCTGCTTTATCCATAGATATTTGTATTCTACCACATATTTTATAATACTAAAAGGAAAAGTATATGAAATCTTTTATCTAAAGAACATATAATCCGTTGTCAGTGCATCCACCTTAAGACTATTCACCATATGATATGCATCCAGGTAGTTTCTAACTGTCCACACATTAACCTTCAAACCCAAACTATGCATCTGACGAACCTGCGTCTCTGTTACACCAACATATTTGGCTCCCAGGTCAGCACTATATTGTTTGCACAACGCAATCGTATTCCCACTTGGTGAATCTGTTAGATATTCAAGAGCGATTGTATCTCCTCCCATTTCCTTAAGATCTCGGACTCTTTTCAGATTATCGGGACAAAATGTGATCAACTTTACACGTTCCGTCAGTCCTCTTTTTTCTAATTCCGTCAACAATTTGATCAACTGTTCCTGTGTAAATACTGTTTTCAATTCAACCGACAGCCTTTTTGTCGGATAATGCTGTGCCAGCTCCAGAACCTGATTCAAAGATGGAATATATTCATTCTGGTATTGCTCAACATTTTTTCCGATTGTAATACGATATGCTGTTGCCTGTTCCAGTGTAAGATCCGTGACATTAACCTTATAACCCGTGGCGCTTTCTAATGATTCATTATGCGACACAACAAACTCATTATCCTTTGTCGGCCAGATATCCAACTCTATTGCGTCATATCCGCTTTCCAATCCAAGCTTAAATGCCGCCATGGAATTATCCGGCGCCATATCGCATCGTCCACGATGGGCAATATAAGTACACTCCCCACGCTCCAAAGCACTCGAATATACATAATACGTCTTTTTCTTCTGTCCTTTATCCATTGCCTGAACCGTAATGATTGCAATGCCATTTCCGACAGCTGTAATCGTCCCATTGTCTGAAACAGTTGCAACTTCCGGATTACCGGAGGACCAGCTCAATGTTTTGTCCGATGCACCAGAAGGTGATATCTCCGCATCTATTTTTACCGATTTTCCTGTCATCAGGAAAATTCCCCGTCCTTTTATTTCCTGCCAATACACAGAATTTGATTCAGTATTCAGTGTAATAGACTTAACATATGTAACCACTTTCACTACCTTCGAGATCTTCTTATTCGTTCCGTCTGTTGTCTTCGCTGTGATCACCGCGGTACCGTTCCCGATACCTTTAACTTTTCCAGAGGAATTAACAGTTGCTACATTCTCATTGCTCGATGTCCATCGAAGCTTCTTATTAGATGCATTTGACGGCTGCACATCCACGTTCAGTTTGTATGTAGAGCCCACCTTAAGCTCCGTCAGTTCACTCGTATTGGTAAATTTGATACCGGAAACTTTGGTACCCACCGTCACTTTCAATGTGATCTTTTTATTACTTCCATCTGTTGTTGTAGCTGTAATCTTTGCGGTTCCCTTTTTTCTTCCCCTAATCACACCTTTGTTTGTAACAGAAACCACTTTTTTCTTATTTGATTTCCATTTTAATTTCTTATTCTTCGCCTTTGATGGTGTAACTCTGACCTTCAAAGCAAGGCGTTCGCCCTTTGATATAGTCACTGTTTTTTCATATTTTTTCAAAGTAATGTTCTTAACCTTAATCTCTTTTGCAGCACTTACATTCATTGTAACCATCATGCAACACAAGAATGCCATTACCATCATTATTAATGTTCTACGTTTCATATCCCTTTACAACCTCTTTTCTATTATCATTTTCCATTATAACGCAATAAGTATATTATACAAGTTATATGTAAAATCTACGCGAAAATATTTCAGAAAAAATATACATTATGTATTTATTTTCCTTTTTTTATATGTTATTATATTTGCACGGAGGTGATTTAAGTGAAATATTTCTATTTAATAAGTTATTCTGTGAGTGGGATCAAAACTTTAGACCACAAAATTACATTATCATTTTACAAAAAGACACTATCAAATTTTTCGGATACGCAAAATTATAATATAAAAGGAATATACGGAATGAATGGTTCGGGGAAATCCGGCATTATTACTTCCATCGATATACTCAAGAATATACTTATTAATCCAAACTATTTAAACAATCCACTTGCCCAAAAGACTCTGGATGAACTCATCAATAAAAATACAGGTGAATTGTATATGGAAGTCGAGTATGTCACGAGTTTCAACAAGAATAAGAGTCCCCTATTGTATCGATATGGTGTCATGATATCAAAGGACATCTCAGAAAAATATGTAATATCTAACGAGGAATTGTCCTACCGAAAATCAACATCCAAAAGCAAATCATTGAACATAATCTATAAGGTAGTCGATGGAGAAATTGTTCAAGCAGAAGATTCGGCTAATAATTTTTATAATACAATTGTCATGAGAACAGCAAATCTACTGTCAACCGGATCCATGTGTTCCATATTATGCAGAAAATATTTATTCCTGAAAGATAACGACAAAAGCATTATTGAAAATTCATTTTTACGAAGTAACATTTTGCTTTTTTCATTCGGCATGCAACTACATGTATATGTTGACCAGCCAGACGATCACAGAGACTATTTAATGACCAATTCATTTTCAAACATTGAAAAGGCCAATATGGCAGCCCAATCTGATTTTGCCTTTACTAAATATTATTTAGAGCTTGAAGAAAGCAACGTTCTTAACATATTAAACATTACAAATAATATTATCCAAAAGGACTTATATGAACCGTTCACCAAAACAATAGAACAACTATATGAATTTCTTCATATCTTCAAATCCGATTTAAAAAATATTGAAATTGATCGAAAAGAAAACAAAAACCTATATATATGTGATCTCATCATGGTATATGACACTTATAAGATTCATGCTGAATTTGAGAGTACAGGAATTAAAAAACTCATTAGATTATTTGTATATTTAAGAGAAATGGTTCATGGCGGAATTGTATTCATTGATGAGTTTGATTCCAATCTGCACGATGTATATCTATGTGCACTATTAGAATATATGATGGAATATGGGCAAGGACAATTATGTTTTACCACACATAACGTCGGTCCCATGGACATACTAAAACGAAACAAAAAATCAATCGATTTCCTATCCATTGATCACCAGATATATCCTTGGACTGCTAACGGAAATTATTCACCGTCAAAATTATACAAAAATGGAATGATTGAGGGTTCTCCTTTCAATATAGACGCCATTGATTTCATTGGAGTTTTTGGTAATGATGAGGAGGAATGTTAATGGGCCAGCAATTAATTTTTGTCGTTGAAACTAACAAAAAATGTAATTCTGATTGGATATACATAAAAGATACTATTGAACATTTCTACCAATACGATCGTGCACATACAAAATTTAGCACTGTATACATGAACGGAAAAGGAAACTACCCAAACAAATCAAAGGAAATACAGTCTTTAGTATCACAATATGCATCTACATCAGAAAACAATAGGTCACATGTTCTTTATTGTTTTGACTGTGATGATTATGACTGCAATCCCGAGGATATTCAATTTTTAAAAAGTGCCAAAAGATATTGCAATGACCGCGAATATGATCTTATATGGTTTTGTAAAGATATTGAACAGGTATATCTCGGCAGTCGAATTGCTAATACACAAAAGAAAGAGAAAGCTGCAACATTCAAAGCTAAAAAATCAATTACACAGATCCAAACCGATCTACTACTTTATTCTAGTTACAGAATAGGTACAAGTAACATTTTATGCGTATTAGATAACTATCTGATGCGCAAGAAAACCACATAACATTACAAAAAGAGAGCATCGCAAAATAACTAACTTTTAGTTATAAAGCCATGCTCCCTTTTCGCTTCTTATTCAATCATCTATTTTATTTACAGATTCGAATATCCCATCAATGCCGTGTCCACTGCACGCGCAACTTCTCGTCCTTCACGGATCGCCCATACAACCAACGACTGTCCGCGATGCATATCTCCGGCAGTAAATACCTTTGGCACATTGGTTGCATAGCATCCTGCCTCGGTCTTGACATTGGTACGCTCATTCAGTTCTACTCCGAATGCCTTTGACACATATTCCTGCGAACCTAAGAATCCTGCTGCGATCAATACGATATCACAAGGAACTTCATATTCGCTTCCCTCAATCTCAGACATATTCATACGTCCGGTCTTTGGATCTTTCTTCCAGTCAAGCTTCACGCATTTTGCTTTTACAACATTTCCATCCTTGTCCTTTACGAACTCCTTAACGGTTGTCTCATAGATCCGCGGATCCTGTCCGAATACCGCAATTGCTTCCTGCTGGCCATAATCCGTTTTGAGGATCTTCGGCCATTCCGGCCATGGATTGTTTGTTGCTCTGCATACAGGTGGCTTTGGCATCATCTCAAGCTGCACAATGCTCTTGCAGCCCTGACGGATGGAAGTTCCCACGCAGTCATTTCCGGTATCTCCGCCACCGATAACCAAGACATTTTTGCCCTTTGCACTGACATACTTTTTATCCTTAAATTCCGAATTCAGCAGGCTCTTGGTCGTTGTCTTTAAGAAATCCACTGCAAAATAGATTCCTTTTGCATCTCTTCCCTTTGCCTTGATATCTCTCGGATTCGATGCTCCACACGCCAAGATCACACTGTCATATTCTTTCAGGATCTGGTCTGCTTTCACTGCCTTTTCATCCGGATTCGTCAGATATTCACCCATCGCATCTTCTTTGGCAACCATCGGAGTCATCGCTGCTTTCGTTGCTCCTACATTTGCATTTGTTACAAATGTAACACCTTCCGCTTTCATGACTTCTACCTTGCGGTCAATGATCTGCTTTTCCAGTTTCATGTTCGGGATCCCGTACATCAAAAGTCCACCGACCCGGTCACTCTTTTCATATACCGTAACGGAATGTCCACGTTTATTCAACTGATCTGCCGCAGCAAGTCCGGAAGGACCGGAGCCGATCACTGCGATCTTCTTTCCGGTTCTGACACTTGGTGCTTTCGGTGCTGCTAATCCGCTCTTATAAGCAGATTCAATGATACTTCTCTCATTTTCCTTATTCGATACCGGCAGTCCATTGAGATTACAGGTACATGCAGCCTCACAAGGAGACGGACATACTCTCGATGTAAACTCCGGAAAATTATTCGTCTTCTTCAAACGATCAAATGCTTCTTCCCAATTGCCATGATACACACAGTCGTTCCACTCCGGAATCAGATTATTAAGCGGACAGCCGGATGCCATGCCGCCGATCATCATGCCGGACTGGCAAAACGGAACACCACATTCCATACAACGTGCAGCCTGTTCTCGCTGTTTTTCTCTTGGGAGAGGCACATGAAACTCATTAAAGTTCTTGATACGCTCTTTTGGTTCTATCTCTTTACTCGTTTCTCTCTCATATTCCAAAAAGCCTGTTTTCTTACCCATTCTCAGAACTCCTTTCTAGTGCTTTGTAGCATAGAATGCTTCAATCTGTGCCTGTTCGGAAGAAAGTCCTTTCTCCTCCATCTGCACGATCATATTCATCATCTTCTTGTAATCATGCGGAATGATCTTCTTGAATTTTGGAAGATATTCCCCAAAGTTATCAAGGATTTCTTTTCCTTTTTCGGAATTGGTATACGCTACATGGTCTTTGATGATCTCTTTGAGTTCCAAGACATCATACTTATCCGATACCTGCTCGATGGAAACCATTTCCTTATTCATCTTCATATACAGATCACTGTTCATATCCAGAACATATGCAATACCACCACTCATACCGGCTGCAAAGTTCTTACCGGTATCTCCAAGGATCACGACACGCCCACCGGTCATATACTCACATCCATGATCGCCAACGCCTTCGCACACTGCGGTTGCTCCGGAATTACGGACTGCAAAACGTTCTCCTGCTACACCATTGATGTATGCTTTTCCGGATGTTGCACCGTACAAAGCAACGTTACCAATAATGATATTGTCCTCCGCCTTATACTGAATCGTCTTAGGCGGATATACGATCAGTTTACCACCGGAAAGTCCCTTTCCGAAGTAATCGTTGCTGTCGCCTACCAATTCTAACGTAAGACCTTTTGGAATAAATGCACCAAAACTCTGTCCACCGGATCCGTTACATTTTACGGTAAAGGTATCCTCTTCCAATGTATTGTAATATTTCTTTGTAATCTCTGATCCAAAGATTGTACCAACAGACCGGTCTGTATTCCTGACATCAATCTCTACACTCTTCTTCTGACCCTTTGCCAGTGCATCCTTAAATGTCTTAAGCAGAATCTTCTCATCCACGGTATTGGCAAGTTCAAAATCATACACATTCTTCTTATTATATACGATCTTATTCTGTGGACTGTCCACATATGGATTATTCAGGATTGCAGACAGATCCACTTTCTTCTCTGCTGCCTCCGCACCTGCCTTTAACAGATCAGTACGTCCAACCAGCTCATCCACTGTCCTGACACCGAGACGAGCCATATATTCACGAAGTTCTTCCGCAATAAACCGCATAAAGTTCACAACGTACTCCGGCTTACCCTTGAAACGTTTGCGAAGTTCCGGATTCTGTGTTGCAATACCGACCGGACAGGTATCCAGATTACATACACGCATCATCACGCAGCCCATTGTTACCAACGGAGCAGTCGCAAATCCATACTCCTCCGCACCGAGCATTGCGGCAATTGCAACATCTCGGCCGGTCATCAATTTACCATCTGTCTCTAAGATTACCTTGTTACGAAGATCGTTCATGATCAACGTCTGGTGTGTCTCTGCAAGACCAAGCTCCCATGGAAGTCCTGCATTGTGAATAGAGTTGCCCGGTGCAGCTCCGGTTCCTCCGTCATATCCGGATACCAGAATAACCTGTGCACCTGCTTTGGCAACGCCGGCAGCAACGGTTCCGATTCCTGCTTCTGATACCAGTTTTACAGAGATTCTTGCATCCGTGTTTGCATTTTTACAATCATAGATCAACTGTGCCAGATCCTCAATCGAATAAATGTCATGATGCGGTGGTGGCGAGATCAAACCGACGCCCGGCGTTGAATGACGGGTCTTGGCGATCCAAGGATATACTTTACCGCCCGGTAAATGTCCACCTTCACCCGGTTTTGCGCCCTGTGCCATCTTGATCTGAATCTCTTTTGCACTCGTCAGATACTTACTCGTAACACCGAAACGTCCGGATGCAACCTGCTTGATCGCAGAACAACGGTTCTTTCCATCCGCTCCGACAGTCAGACGTTCCAGATCCTCTCCACCTTCGCCGGAATTAGACTTACCACCTAACATATTCATGGCAATGGCAAGTGTCTCATGTGCTTCCTGCGAGATTGATCCATAAGACATTGCTCCGGTCTTGAAACGTTTCACAATGGAATCCACCGGCTCAACTTCCTCGATCGGAACACCTTTTTCCGGATAATTGAATTCCATAAGACCACGAAGATTCACCGGCTCCATTTCCTCATTTAACAGCTTCGAATACTGTTTGAACATGTTGTAATCACCGACTCTGGTTGCCTGCTGTAACAGATGAATGGTCTGCGGATTGTACAAATGTTCCTCTTTGCCGCTTCTGTATTTGTGACTGCCGCTGGACTCTAACGCAAGATTCATATCAAGTCCTAACGGATCAAATGCGGCCGAATGCAATTCGTCTACCTGCTTCTCAATATCCTTGATATCAATACCTTCCACACGGCTTACGGTATTGGTGAAATACCGGTCAACCACTGCCTTATTGATACCGATTGCCTCGAAGATCTGCGAACTCTGATATGACTGGATCGTAGATATACCCATCTTGGATGCAATCTTAACAATACCATGAATAATTGCGGAGTTATAATCATTGACCGCTGCATAATAATCTTTATCCAGACGATTGGTTTCAATCAGTTCATGAATGGATTCCTGTGCAAGGTATGGATTAATCGCCGAAGCACCATAACCCAACAGAGTTGCAAAATGATGCACACATCTTGGTTCTGCACTCTCTAAGATCAATGCAACTGATGTCTTCTTCTTGGTTCTGACCAGATGCTGCGACATTGCGGATACAGCCAGTAACGAAGGGATTGCCACATGGTTTTCATCCACACCACGGTCTGTCAGGATCAGGATGTTCACTCCCCCCCGGTACAACCGGTCTGCCTCCACAAAAAGCCGGTCAATTGCCTTTTCCAAAGACGTATTCTTATAATATGTGATTGGAACCTCTCCAACCTTCAGTCCTTCTACATGCATATTCCGGATCTTCAGCAGATCAAGATTCGTAAGGATTGGATCCATGATCTTCAGCATTCTGCAGTTTTCCGGTTTCTCCTCTAACAGGTTGCCACCGGCACCAAGATATACTGAAGTAGAAGTTACTACTTCCTCACGGATCGCATCGATTGGAGGGTTCGTAACCTGTGCAAATAACTGCTTAAAGTAATTGAATAATGGCTGTTTCTTATCTGAGAGAACAGCAAGCGGTGTATCAGTACCCATTGCCTGAATGGCTTCCGTTCCATTCTGTGCCATTGGCAGGATCGTATTCATATCTTCATAGGTATAACCAAATGCCCGCTGCAATTTTGCACGTTCCTCTTTGGAATGTTCTTCTACCTTTTGGTTTGGAATCTTCAGATCCTTCAGATATACGAGGTTCGAATCCAACCATTCACCATAAGGCTGTGCATTTGCATATTTCTCTTTCAGTTCCTCATCAGAGATCATCTTACCTTCTACCGTATCTACTAATAACATCTTACCCGGATGTAATCTCTCTTTGAGGACAATATGGCTTGGATCAATATCCAATACCCCAACCTCGGAAGAAAGGATCAGATTATCATCATCCGTGATCATATAACGGGATGGGCGAAGACCGTTTCGGTCAAGTACCGCACCCATAATATCACCATCGGTAAACAGGATAGATGCCGGGCCATCCCATGGCTCCATCATCGTTGCATAATACTGATAGAAGTCTTTCTTCTTCTGTGTCATATAACGGTTGTTCTCCCATGGTTCCGGAATCGTGATCATCACTGCCAGCGGAAGCGGCATACCACTCATCATCAAAAACTCTAATGTATTATCTAATCTTGCAGAATCGGAACCATCCGGATCCACAACAGGCGTGAGCTTATGCATCTCTCCACGGAAATGTTCGGACTCCATTGACTCTTCTCTTGCATGCATCTTATCTGCATTACCACGGATCGTATTGATCTCTCCATTATGTACCAGATAACGATACGGATGTGCTCGCAGCCAGCTAGGTGTTGTATTCGTTGAGAAACGGGAATGCACCAATGCGATTGCAGATTCATAATCCTCATTATGCAGATCCTCAAAGAACAGGCGAAGTTCATGTACCAAAAACATTCCTTTGTATACGATTGTTCTGGAAGAAAGAGATACCACATATGAATCATCATTTGACTGCTCAAATACTCTTCTTACAATATAAAGCTTACGGTCAAAATCAAGTCCCTTCTCTACATCTTCCGGTCTCTTAACAAATGCCTGCATAATACACGGCATAACATCGACCGCTTTCTTTCCTAAGATCTCCGGCTTGGTTGGAACTTCCCTCCAGCAAAGGAACTCCATTCCTTCCTTTTCAACAATAACCTCAAACATCTTCTTTGCCTGATTACGTTTTAACTCATCCTGTGGAAAGAAGAACATTCCAATTCCGTAATCTCTTTCTTCACCAAGATCAACACCTAATGATGCAACCGCTTTACTGAAGAACTTGTGGGATATCTGTAATAAGATACCTACACCGTCTCCGGTCTTTCCTTCCGCATCTTTTCCGGCTCTGTGCTCTAGCTTCTCAACAATCTGCAATGCATTGTTGACCGTTGCATGGCTTTTCTTGCCCTTAATATTCACAACAGCACCAATACCGCAATTGTCATGTTCAAATTCAGAATGGTAAAGACCGGTTTCCCGCTTTGTAGCTTCATCAAATCTTTGTTCCATCGCTTTTTTCCTTTCTATGATAGTGTATTGAATCTGATAATTCGCTTATCACATCTTACTTTATAACATTAGAATTATATAAATGCAGCTCGTTATCATGTTATAATGTATATATTATGAATACACACATATATCTTTCGATTGATGTTATATTACAATCATTTCTTAATTTTGTAAATAGAAAAAAAACGAACAATCGTCATATTTTCTGACAATTATCCGTTTTTAAGCTATATAGAACCTTCAATATTCTATTTGTATATACTTTTCCGTAGAATACGCACAATTCATCTGCATATAATAATCAAATACTCTGATTTCACCTTATTTCTACAAAAGAAAACAGCCACATAATAATATATGCGGCTGCTTTTAGATAACATTGACTTTACTTTTTCTTCTTGAAAGCCGGATCGGTCGGATCCCATGTATGACTTGAACTTAATTTCTGTGCCTTTGGTTTATCAAATGGTCCCGGCACCTTCTTATTATCATAGATAATAACCTTTGTTCCAATATCACAATTATCATAGATCCACTTCGCATCTCCGGCTCTTAAACGAATACATCCATGGGATGCCACTTTGCCTAACTTGTTATAGGCTTTTACATTTAATGACTTATTATCTCTCTCTCTGTCATAGTACACAGAATGGAACAATATCTCTGTTGTTAAATGTTCACACCACTGTCCCCATGACGGTCCATCTAACTCGTGCCAGCGAAGCTTATCTTTGATCTTAAAAGTTCCCTTTGGAGTACGCTTTCCAGCTGAACATACGAATGCTACTACCGGAATCGTGTATCCCTTCTTGCCATCCTTTGCATACACGGTCACACAGCTACCCTTCCGGTTCACACGGATCACATAAGATGATTTTTGCTTTTTCGAAAGGTACTTGCGAACATCCTGTTGTAACTGTCCATTCTTCTTAAAGTAGAACTTATACTTGCCTACATATTTCCATCCGGTCAATGCAGCATATGTATCCTTGTCAAAATAATATCTCTTATTCTTACGGTTCCGGCGCCATCCACTCTCTAATGAATAGTCCTCATCAAAACAGTAATAACTCTTGTTAAGTTTAACAATACCGGTCTTCTCAATCCTCTGACCATTCTCGGTATCAAAATAATAGGCATTGCCATTAATGTCACATACGCCGGTTGCTAATGAATAATCACGCTGTACATAATAGTTCTTTCCATTGATCTCTCTTAACCCTTTTTTCGTGTAGAGACTTCCTGCCGATTTTCCCGTTGTATAAAAATAGTACAAACTATCCTCGACCCACTGAAAACCTTTTACCTTCACTCCATCTTTATAATAGTATTTTCTGGAAGAATCCCATCCATTCAAAATATTGCCATTAGCATCCTTTTCCGGTTGAACCGCATTTACCGTTGTCTGTGTTGTACCATTCTCCGGCTTTGCATCGATTGTTGTTGCATTTGCGGAGATTCCTGTACACAGCACACTACCGAGAATCAATGCCATTAAAAACTGTTTCTTGTTTGATAATCTCTTCATATCAACGTCTCCATTCTCAATATCCTGTCATCATGTTTCTATCACAACTTGATATTATATTACCATTTATCAGACAATGCAAGCGTTTCCGTCCATAATTTATATACTTAATATTTTCTTAATATATGTGAACTTCATTCGTCAATTTCTTACACATTTCTATCAGAAAGACAATATTATTTTACTCTTATCTTTTTCGTTGCGCTATAAGAACCATACACTTTCGTTCCGGACTTTTTATAGAATGCCCGCACCTTTACATAATAAGTCTTTCCTTTTTTCAATCCTTTCAAAGTGGTTGTATTCTTATAGATCAGTTTTTTCTTTGCCTTGCTGTATTTCTTACTTGTGCTATATACGACCTGATAACCCGTTGCATTAGAAACCTTTGAAAAACGAACCTTTATTTTCTTAGACCCCCGGGTTAATTTGACACTTTTTACCTTTGCAGGTTTGCTGTTACTTGGTTTCACATTGCCGCTTCGGAGTGCATACTGTGAAAAGATCCATTTTCCGGCAGGTGACAGATCACTCTTACTCCAGCCGCTCGTCTTTTTGGTACTGCTTTTTAATAAGGATGCTGATTCTGCTTTGTTACTCAGACTCCACGCAAAATAACTGATCTCATTCTCATCCAGATAATCCAGCCATTTCTTCGCCTCTTTTGTGTCAATCGTTCCATCTCCGCTTGCCGGAGAAACTCCGAATTCCGATACGATCACCGGAAGTCCCTTATCCAGCGCTTTCTTCAATTTTGCACGATAGCTGTCTTTGTGTGTTGCAGAGTAGAAATGTAATGTATATAACACATTATCATAATCCAGTGGTTTCTCTGCTGCTACATCCACATCCTGTGACCAGGTCGGTGTTCCGACAATGATAATTGCATCCGGGTCATTCTTTCTTATTACCGGAATGATCTCTTTTGCATACTTGGTAATATCAGACCAGCTTGTACCTCCGTTTGGTTCATTACAGATCTCATATAGTACATTGTCCTGTTGGGCGTACTTTTCAGACATATCCTTAAAAAATGCTTTTGCCTGTTTCTTATACTTATTCGGATTCTGGTCATTTAATATATGCCAGTCTATGATCACATACATTCCAAGATCCGTTGCCGCTTTGACTCCCGTATCAATCCGTGCCTGTAATGTCTTCTGTACCTGACTCTGACTCTCTGACGCCGAGCCCTTGTCACAATAACCGTAATATTCCGTGGTGTACATTGCAAGACGAACTGCATTGACAGAATAGTCATCCCTTAATGTCTGAAATGCTTTCTTCGAGATATACGGATACCCAACATCCCAGTTGATTCCGTGTGTACTCACACCGCGAAGTACCACATTCTCATTCGTCCTCCGGCTGACCAGATGGGTACCGGACACCTTCAGCGCTCCATAATCATCCACACCTTTTGCCTGTACCTTGTATGTTCCCATGCTCAATCCCAAAAACATCGCGCATGCGCATAACATCCACGCCCGTTTCATCCTCTTCCAATTCATATTGTCGCTACCTCTCCTTCTCCGCATACATTTACACCTATTAGATAGCCATTGATTATGACACTAAATGACCGTCCGGTGCAAAGTAATAAGAAATTCCATGCAATGTATTCAACCCTGTCACCATCACACCATTCTTTTTAAAATAATATGTCTTACCCTTGATGGTTTTCCAGCCGGTTACCATCACCCCTTTGTTGTTAAAGTAATACTTTTTCCCTTTTACCTTTTGGAATCCGGTTGACATAACTCCTTTTTTATTAAAATAATATTTCTTGCCTTTGATCTTCAAGAAACCAACAGTCATGGCATTCTGTTTTCCAAAATAATATTTCTTCTTCTTGATCGTCTTCCACCCTTTTGCAGCAACACCATTCTTGTCAAAATGATATGTCTTTCCCGATATTTTCTTCCAGCCTGTCATACAGATTCCGTTCTTATCCAGACAATATCTCTTACCGTTGGATGTCAGCCAGCCGGATGCAAGCATTGCACCCTCTGTATTAAAATAATATCTCTTGCTTCCAATCTTCTTCCAACCAACTGTCATGACACCATTTTTATCGAAATAATAACGTCTCTGGTTAATGACCTGCCAGCCGGTAACCATCTTACCGTTTTCATCAAAATAGTACTTCTTCCCATTGGATGTCAGCCAGCCTACGGTAAGCATCACACCATCCTCATTAAAACAATACTGTTTGCCGTTTACCGTCCGCCATCCGGTCAGCACCACACCATTCTCATTGAAACAATATGTCTTACCATCTATCTTCTGTATTCCGGTCAGCATTGCTCCCTCTGCAGTAAAATAGAACTTCTGACCGGAAATCGTCTTCCACCCGGTTGACATCACACCATTCCCGTCAAAGTAATATCTCTTTCCATTCATATTCTGCCATCCGGTCACTTTCGTTCCATCAGAGCCTAAGTAAACAGTCTGTCCCTCTGTAACATAGAACTGATTCGTCAGCAATGCTCCTTTGTTATAATATAATTCTTTGTTATTCGACGTATAGATCTTGCCGTCATAAATCACCTGAATACTTATTGTTCCAGCAACACCATTCGCCGCAGTGGCCGTGATCGTTGTCTGCCCTGCACTCCGTGCTTCCAATTTACCGTTAATATCCACCCATGCCACATCAGGATTACTGCTTTTCCACTGCTTGATCTTCTTTTCTTTCTCTGCCGCATTCTCCGGACTATATGTTACGGTCAGATTCGTCTGAACATACTGCATCTTTCCATTTGCAGACCGGAGATATATCGTTTTTTCTCCATTGATCGTCAAACCCTCTACATGTACTTCCTTCTCCTCCTCACATGATGTTGATGGTGCAGTCTTTGTAATCCCCGTCGTCTCCTCCGCTGATACAGTATATGCACCTTGCATACTTCCCGTTAATATCATTGCACCTGCTAACAGGCATGCTGTAATCTTTCTTCTCATCATACTGCCTTCCCTCCTGGTAATTAAGTAATTGCAAAAAGGAACTTTATCCATTAAATATATCTACCTAACAAATAAAGTTCCCAATTTCATTCTCTCTGTTTCATTTAGTTATCTGAAGAATTCGTAGAAGTTGGTTCCTCTGTTTTCTTATCATCTGTAAACTCGTCACCTATTCCTGTTTCATTCGTAATCGCATCACTGATACGCCGTACCTCTGAAGATGGCTGATACTCGGTGTCATCCGGATACAGGAACTCATGTAAGTTCTTAACATTACTGACCAGATTGGCAGGAACAACCACGCTGCCCTTTGATCCAAGTGTCGGAGTCTCATTTGCAAGAGGGAATCCAATATTATCACTTAATTCATAATCAAATATATCCGTAGCAAGTGATATGATCTGTGATTTGGTCATGTTGGTTGCGATCATAGGGAATACCTCCTGAATCACATCATTTAACGTAGACAGATCAGATTCTTTGGCTTTCTTCACCATTGCAGAGATAACGGCTCTTTGTCTCTGTGTTCTCTCAAAATCACCGTTACCTACCTTACGGATTCTTGCATAAGCCGTTGCCTGTGTACCATTCAACGTCTGTTCACCTGCTGACCATACACCCTCCGAAGCAATTCCGGTTACTTCTACCTGTTCCTCCAAGTTATGATTCAGATTATTCAGCTCTTTTTCCTTGACATTGATCGTAACACCGCCCAATGCATCAATCGCCTTTGCAAGTGCCTCAAAATTCACAGACACATAATCCTTAATATTCAGATCCAGATTCTTATTCAAAGTCTCTACTGCACAAGTCGGTCCACCTAAGAAATATGCATGTGTATATTTCTGTGTGGATGGTGTGGTTCTTGCCATCTCTAAGAAACAATCACGATATACAGAAGCAAGTTTTACTTCTTTGGTATCGTTATTGATACATGCGATGATAACGGCATCGCTATGTGCTGTTCCTTCCTTCGTCATATCCGAATTATCTCTCGCATCCAATCCATATAATGCAATCGTCTGATACTTATCTTTCATTGTCTCGGTAACTGCATCACTGACATCAATCTCATCCTTATCTGTGGTGTCCTGTGCCATCAGATCCAAAGAATGATTCACATAATACCATCCATATCCGGCAAGCAAACCAACAAATACCAGTATCTCCGCAAACAGAATAAGTCCTAACTTCTTATTCTTACTCTTCCTTCTCTTACTCATGAAACTTAATCCTCCTAAAATATTCCTCCACCGTGGCTACTCAACTGTAACAGATTTGGCAAGGTTTCTTGGCTTATCTACATCCAATCCCTTTGCAACTGACACATAATATCCAAACAACTGTAACGGAATAACCGCAAGCGATGGAGTAAAGCAAGGATGTGTCTTCGGAATATAGACTGTAAAATCAGAATTATCTTCAATCACACAGTTGCCTTTGTTGGTCAGCGTGAAGATGTAACCACCTCTTGTACGAACCTCAACAATGTTACTGATCATCTTTTCATAAAGATCCGGCTGCGTCACAACTGCAACGGTAAGGATTCCATCCTCGATCAGGGAAATTGTTCCATGCTTCAATTCACCGGCCGCATAAGCCTCTGAGTGAATATATGAGATCTCTTTTAGTTTGAGTGATCCCTCTAACGAGGTCGCATAGTCAACTCCTCTTCCTAAGAAAAATACATCCTTTGCATTTGCATATTTGCTTGCAAACCACTGAATTCTCTCTTTATCCCCTAAAATCTCCGAAATCTTATCCGGAAGACTCTTTAACTCGCTTAATAATTCTGCATATTCTTCATCCGAGATCGTCTCTCTTGTCTTACCAAACAGCATTGCTAACAGATACAATGCCGAAAGCTGCGTACTATATGCTTTCGTAGTAGCAACCGAAATCTCCGGTCCTGCCCAGGTATATAATACATTATCTGCTTCTCTGGCAATCGTAGATCCTACTACATTAACAATTCCTAATACTTTTGATCCTAACTCTTGCGCCTTTCTTAACGCTGCAAGAGAATCCGCTGTCTCTCCCGACTGACTGATAATGATCGTCATGGAATCTGGTTCAATGATCGGATCACGATAACGGAACTCGGACGCAATATCTACTTCTACCGGAATTCTGGTTAATTTCTCAATAATATATCTTCCGGTCACACCTACATGGTAGGCAGATCCACATCCAACAATATAGATTCTACGAAGCTTCTTAATCTCTTCTTCCGTCATGTTAAGCTCATCAATTACAATCTTGTCACCCTTAATTCTCGGACTGATCGTATCTAATACAGCCTTAGGCTGCTCGTAAATCTCTTTTAACATAAAATGTTCATATCCGCCCTTCTCAGCAGCTTCAATGTCCCATTCTATTGTCTTCGTCTCCTTGTGGATCGGTTCTAAATCTTCATTATAGAACTGAATTCCCTCTTCGGACAATTCGCAGATCTCACCATTCTCAATAAAGTAAACTTCTCTTGTATATTTGAGAATCGCAGGTACATCCGAAGCAATAAAGTTGCCCTCATCAGATGCTCCGACAACGAGTGGCGAATCCTTGCGGACTGCATACATCTTATCCGGAAAATCTTTGAATAAGATTCCCAATGCATATGAGCCCTGTACCCGGTGCATGACCTTTTCAATTGCACGGACTGGATTGCCGTCATAGTAATAATCTAACAAATGTGCTACAACCTCTGTATCTGTCTCTGATACAAAATGATATCCCTTTGAAAGCATCTTCTCTTTCAGTGGCTGATAATTCTCAATAATACCATTATGTACCACTGCTATCGTCTTGCTTTCATTAAAATGAGGATGCGCATTCGTAACAGATGGTTCTCCGTGTGTTGCCCATCTTGTATGACCGATTCCGATGGTTCCTTTTAATTTCTTGCCATCTCCGGTCAGATCACGCAATGCCTGTAATCTTCCTTTTGCCTTTACAATCTCAATATTACTGCCGTCATATACTGCAACTCCGGCTGAATCATATCCCCTGTACTCAAGCTTCGCCAATCCGTCTAACAGGATTGGTGCAGCCTGTTCTTTTCCAACATATCCTACAATTCCGCACATACTGTGTCCTCCTTATACCCGAATGTTGTTTTCTTACTATTATATACATGTAAAATAGACTAATTTACTAAAAAACTAGCAAGATTATACCACTTTAACGTAATTTTTACAATATCGGTTTTCTTAAGAATTTATAAACGGGATGATTTACTTCTTTTTCCCTTCATAATCTGTTTCAGTGCTCCGACAACCACTTTTCTTTTTACGATCAATAATATCAAAATAATAGCTAAAACAGCAAGACGTAACCACAAGTGTGTATATCCGATTGCAACCGCAACGGTAACACCTGCAAACATTGCCATAATTAACAGCATGATCTTAATATCAAATATTGTCTTCGGGCAATCATTCTTTTTGCAAACGAGACACATGAAAATATAATGAACCGCTCCAAACACGGAATAACTTGCCAAAGTTGTGTATCCCGCTGCAAGATACCCAAATTTCGGTATCAGCCAATAGTTTAATCCAACATTCAACAATGCTGCTCCAATCGAAGCTGCAGATGTAATTCTACTTTCTTCAAAGAAAAACTCAACATTCACAAAATGCTGATAAAAGAACATCACAACAACACTTGCTGCCAATGGCGGAATGATCCATATTGCTTCCTGATATGATTTCGGTGCCAGTATGGATACTGCCTCCGGTGCTAATATGATCAACATAAGATTCAATACCGCAACCAGCAAAAGCGATAAATTCATTATATTACTAATGCCATCGTATGATTTCTCTTTCAGCTTCTTAAATAACCATGGTTGCAATGACTGACTGATGGATGTTCCAAACAACTGCATTGCCATAGACGCACTATACGCAACGCTATAGATTCCGGCAGCTCCCGTTCCTACTAATTGTTTTATAATAATACGATCTGAACTGTGCAACAAAACCGTCGACAAGTAATGCGGCAGCAACGGAAGATTAAATATTAATGCTCTCTTCCAGAATTCTTTGTTGTAAAATGTAAAATTGTTGTGACAGTTTACCCATATTAACACGAGTCCAATGCTTCCCTGTACCAGAACTCTCGCTCCGACTACTGCCGTTGCTTTATCCTCACTAAACCACGCTGCGATCACACCCAGAACAGGCATCAGAAAACTACTGATAGCCGTAACACAAAGCACAGAAACATAACGGTATTCCACTCTTCTTCTTGCAGTCCAGAACTGAATGGCAGGCATTGCATATAATAAAGCAAATATAAGCAATGTCATCATTGTATTCATACCGGTACATGCATTGATCACCGGTGACAAGGCAAGATATAACAATAGGAAAATGCTCGTAACCGTTATACTTAAGCATTGCATGGAAGAACAATATGCATTTCTTTCTCTTTCGTACTTCGTTAAACCAACTACGAAACCACCCCATGCCAGACGAAACGTTGCAATAATCTCAAATATCTCTATCCATGACAGAAACACAGAGTATGTTCCATACTGCTCTTTTGTGAGAATCCTCGTATATGCCGGTATTGTAATAATGGAAATACCACGCTGCATGATATTACATATTGTATAGCAGATTGTTGCTTTCGCCTGAATCGGTAACTCTTTATACTTTTTCCATAATTTATTCATGATCTTATTCCTTTAATAAAACTGTGAAATCCATTCTTTAATTTCCTTTTCTCTTAAACGGATTTCTGTATGAATATCCCCGTTAATATAATCTTCTAATGCATCTAAATTGTCGCGGGAAATGGAATTAATATTGTTAATCTCTTTAAATCCTTTGGCACGATGATCAATCTCAATAATAACAGCACGAACACCATTTTGCATAGCATACACACCACCATGCAGCCGTGTACCTACATAATCCACATTTCCATTCTGACACACTTCCTGATATTGTTTCAAAGAATATATATGTGTAAATTCCTTCGTATGATGTAATTTATTCAGATATCCTTCATCATCATATGTCTGAACCCAATAATATATATGATCATAATTGCGTTCTACAATATCAATCAACTGCTGGTCACATTTCATATTCTGGTATTTCGGCTGTCCGCTTAATGTAAATACAACATTTTTTGCTTTTTGAACCGGAATCCTGCTGCACACCTCCGGTGTCAGCTTCCACAACGTAGGACAGCCTGTGTTTAACACCGTGACTCCTGCAGCCTGTTCTAACATAATCTTACTCTCTTCATCCCGTACACTATGCGCAATATCTTTACGCAATATGTCCTTATAAAATGCTTTTGTATAAAATGTTGGTGTCTGGCCGCTTTTTGTAATTCCTACACCAACCATTATGCTGTTTTTATATAACCGTTTGGAAACAGGATCTACCACCCACTGACCGATCGATCTTAACAGATCGGCCGATAACAGATTGGTGCCCATTATAAATTTATAATCACATGTATCCGCGAATTGTAATTTTTTGCTGTTTTTTAAATAATGAATAAAATTGAAATTGCCAATATGTGTTGCAAGTTCCATAATATAACTTCGGTCAAGTAATGGTGCCAATGCGTCTTCTGCACTATGCATTATCACATCATCCCCATGATTAAAGGATCCGATTGCCGTATTAAATACAACGATATTCATAGAATATTTCTCCTTATCTTTTCACAAATTCATCAATTGACTGTTTCGTCTTTTGTTTCCATTCTTCTCTTATCTTCACATCATATTGCTGTTGCATACTGTACATAAAACACTGTTTCATATTCTCAACATCCAACTTATCTTCTGTCAAAAAACGTTCTGTATTGCCCGTAATCTCTGCAAACCGCAACATTTTTTCATCCCATATAAAACTTGCAAACGGAACATCCAATGAATATGCACAAATACATGCATGTAATCTCGCACCCAAGATTCCTTTATACCCGGCGATCATTTTCACTAAATCCAAATCACTCTCCGGTATTCGTATCGTATGATCTTCCATGTTGCATTTTTTAAGTACTTTTAATCCAAATTCACAATCGACTTTTAATCCATTCGTAAAAAGTTCCCAGGAAACAGACCTGCTTTCCAGCCATCTGATATAATCACAGTAAAAATCAAGCAACCGTTCTTCTGTCATGTTTCCACCGTAATCTTCAAATATCCGTCCCCGGATCAGATTGATACCTATTATTGATGTTTCTGTTTCCTTCTGTATGCCATAACATTCCGGAATCCAGAATGCCGGATCTCCTACCGCAATTGCTTTCACAGAGGTATCCGTCAGATAATCAGCATTTAATTTATCTACACCATGTTCCCCATCTCTGGTCGTAAACTGTGTAACACATGAATAATTAGTATGCTGTTTCAACCACTCACATTTTCCATTACCACCATTATAATCCTGCACGTTTACTCCATTAAACATTACTTTGATCTGCATTTTCTGTGCCAGTTCTATTGCCAGTGAATAGTATGCCCACAATTTCTGTGTGCCATATTTGTAACTGCCACAGGCAAATATGATCTTATCACACTGTTGCAAATGTTTTCTGAAATATCGTTTTGACCGTAAACACACCCCATACCAGACAAATTTGTCCGATATCGTCCTCACGGGTATCAACCGCGATAATACAATAAACATATAATATAACATATTGCCAATCGGATTATGGGGCGGCTCAAAATCAATAAATTCTACCTCCTGTTGTCCTCCGATCAAATATCCGGTACATTTTGCAAGGAATTGCTCTCCATAATTATTCCAACCGACCAACCCCATAACAGCTATTTTTTTCATAGATCCTCCGACTTAACTCTTAATGATACTTTATTACTCCCTTAATCGCATACCAGCAAAAATAATAAACAGACTCTATTATATTCAAGCCCATGTACCGATACACACCGAATGTCATCTTTGCGGAACGTAATTTATTTCCTGACTTGCTTGTCTCCATCAGGCGATATTTTAATAATGGTGCATTCAATCCATATGCTATCTTATACTCCTGCAGAATACGAAGCCACATAATATAGTCTTCATGCAGATGTTCCTGTTCCATCGGATATTGCTTTGCTACGGATGTTAATACCATGACTCCGGAAGTATTGATACAATTCCCCTTCAGCAATTGACGATAAGTAATCTCGTTTGGCACAGAAATGATCTTTCCGGAAAGTTCTCCACGTTCGTTCATCAGTTCCCGTGCAGTTGAAGATAGCACTGCCTGCTTCTCTTCCATTAACGCCAATTGGCGCTCCAATTTATCCTCTGTCCAATAATCATCTGCATCCAAAAAAGCAATATATTTTCCTCTCGCCATAGAAACCCCACGATTACGGCTTACTGCAACGCCACAATTTTTCTCATTTACTGTATATATAATGCGTTCATCCGATAAATAGGGTTCTATCTGCTTCCTTGTTCCATCCGTTGATGCATCATCTATAATCAATAATTCCAAAGAAACATTTTGTTTCAAAACAGAAGCAATTGCCTGTGCAATATATTTCTCACAGTTATATGCCGGCATAACAACCGATACTACCACTTTTTCCATATTATAACCTGCCATCTATCCATTCATAAGATACCAAACAAATCATCCGTGCATAATTAGACTGCCGTATGAGCCATACGACAGTCCATAAAATTATACATTCTTCTCCGCTTCTCTCTTCTGCTGCTCCATATCATAATCCATCTTTCTGACATGATATTGAATATCTTCCATTATCTTTCTATTGGCAGCTATAATATCTGCCTGCAATCCGATTACTCCTGTCATGAATCCCATCATCATCAGAGTAGATGCCAAAATGAGAGACTGCACGTGTCCACCCGGAATACCAGCAAATATAAACACCAAATACCGGATTCCTAAGATCAGACCAATCAGAAACAAAATCGTACCGATCAAGCCAAAGAATCGTAACGGTTTGTACATCATAAAAGAACGGGCAATCGTCACCACAGACTTTTTAATGTAACCGAACATGCTGCTAAACAGACGGGAAGGTCTCAACTCATCATTGGTACGGATCGGTACAGATGTCATCGCAAATTTCTCATGTCCAGCCTGAACAATTGTCTCCAATGTATAAGTATATTGATTCACAACATTAAGGCGCAACGCAGCCTCCCTGCTATACGCACGGAATCCACTTGGAGCATCCGGAATATCAGACTTTGAAGCAACTCTTACAGTCCAGCTTCCAATATGTTGCAATTTTTTCTTCAATGGCGAAAAATGAGCTGTATCATCAATTGGACGTTCACCGATCACAATATCTGCCTTTCCATCTAGAATTGGTCGAACCAATTTCTCGATATCCGCACCACAATACTGATTGTCTGCATCCGTATTCACAATAATATCTGCTCCGTTCCGAAGACAGGCATCCAGACCAGCCATAAAACCTCTTGCAAGTCCTTTATTCTGCTTGAAGTTTACAACATATTGTACACCCCAGTTCTTTGCAACCTCTACTGTATTATCTGTACTTCCGTCATTAATGATCAGATATTCAATCTCGTCAATCCCATCAATATGTTTTGGAAGATCATTTAATGCGACTTCTAATGTCTCTGCTTCGTTCAGACACGGTATCTGTATAATTAACTTCATAACTGCCTCCTATGTATTCTCCTTCTTAATCCTTATTGTATACTCATTGGTTTATTCCATACATTCTATCATTCGATGGTACATATCCACAAGTCCAACTCTCGCCTTCCATCCAAGTGCCTCTAAGCGTCCACAATCCAGATATACATGACATATCGGATTATAACTTGCATTTGGTGTATCCGGGATATCTAAAACAACATTACATTTTTTATTACCAAAATGTTCTGCTACCAAATCCGCCATTTCTCTAATCGAGCAATATGTATCCATATTGGCCGCATTATATGCCGTTCCCGGCTTACCCTGAGTAAGAACCGTCAAAATTGCGGTTGCCGCATCCGCCGTATACAAATACATCCTTTGCGTTGCTCCTGTTGTCTGTAATCGAATATCCTTACCCATTGTTGCACATCTTGCAAATTCTGCAAACACTCTGCCATCATCGGCTGCTACTCCCGGTCCGAACGTCTGTGTCAACCGTATGATCTTAACCGGAACCTGATACTCTAAACTATACGCAACACATAGATTCTCAACCATCTGTTTACTTTCTGAATACGAGCTTCTGACTGCCAGCGGATTCAGATATCCCATTCGTTCTTCTGTTAGAGGCTGTTCATCAAGTGGAGTTCCATATACCTCCATGCTAGACATATATACCATACCCTTCACTTTTTTTCTACGTGCCAGTTCTAATATATTACGAGTACCTTCTATTGCTGTCATGATCGTCTCAACCGGTTTGGTTACAAAATCCTTAGAAGCCGTAACACTTGCACCATGTATAATATAATCAACATCCGGCAAGAACTCATCAAATGTATTGATATCTCCTTCAACAAGCGATAAAGTACTATCTTCCATATAATCCGCGAACATTTTCTCAGCCTTTTCCCGATTACGAACTAACGCATATAATTTGATATTATCCGCATTCAAGCGATTATATTCCATTATTCCCCGCACTATCGTTGCACCGATCAACCCGGTTGCACCCGTTATAAGTACACTATTATTACATAGATTATTCCACTCTATAGAACTACTCTGTGCAATAAATGAATTGTCCTCATTATAAATAATTTCCTTTTTTCCCATGAACAGCCTCCATTAATCAATATAAATCTGTGCATTTTCCTGTGCATCCAGCAATGCACGCATTGTATAAAAATCATCCGGTGTCGTAATCTTAATATTCTCATATGGTCCGTCTATCAAATACAGATTATGTCCATAGTGTTTCATCATTGTGCAGGAATCAATAAAATCAAATATTCCTTCCTGCTGTGCTCTCTGATGAACCGAAAGAATATCCTCCAGCCAAAAACTCTGCGGTGCTTTTGCGACACGTGAATGTGAACGATCTGGTACATAATCAATAGAATTATCATCTTTCACAACCATAATCGTTTCTTTCACAACCGCACTTGTAATAGCCGAACCATGTTCTTTCACACTTTGAATATTATTCGTAATTACGTCAGCATTAATTAACGGACGTACTCCATCATGAATCAACACAATGCTTTTCTCATCACCTGCTACCTCTTTTGCCGCTGCAAGTCCATTATAAATTGACATCTGCCCGGTATCTCCTCCCGGAACCACCTTTTTGACCTTTGTGATGTGAAACCGTGCTAACAATTCTTCTAAGTATGGAATCCAATCTTGTACACATGCTACCACGATGGCATCTATTTCCGGATGCTGTTCAAATATCTCTAATGTATAAATGATAATCGGTTTTCCATGCATTTCAAGAAACTGCTTCGGACGTTTTGTTGTTTTCATTCTTTGTCCAATTCCACCTGCAAATATTACCCCAATATTCATTCACTCTTCTCCTTTTCTGCAATTTTTTCAATGCACTCCGCTAATTTGTGCGCATTGCCCATCTCTACAAAATATATTCCCGGCATATCCTCATTATACAATTCGTGCGTAGCCGCATTATCTCCAAGAATCATCGGTTTTTGCATAGCTCTATATATATACGCCTTACCAGGAATTGTCCTCTTCGCTTTGTTAATTGCCTTATTAAAATGACCTGCCAGACACAGATCAGAGTAACTTATATATTCTGCAAGATCTTTCTGGGATAACCAATCATGATATTCTACCGAATCGCTTATCGGTTTTATAAATGAATCTTTGATTGGCCCCACTATTACAAAATACATATCCTTATGATCCTTCAGTATATCTACTGCTTCAAGTATTGTATCCAAACCTTGCAACGGTAAAACACTCCCAAAATACAACACAACAAATCGATCCTTCATTCGTTGCGGTTTATTCTGCACTCTCGGATAATATATATTCTCATCTGCCTTCAAGTATAAAACATGACATCTTTGAGTATCTAATCCAAACTCCTCAGTAAAATAATCTCCATGCGCTTTTGTATCTACAATCACCTGATCCGCTTTTTGAATTGTCTTACAGTCAAACCATTTCAAAATCTTAGCAGGCAGACTATCCGGTTTCACCTTTTTACGGTCGAATGCAAGCGTATCATACATAGAAATAAAAAAGTCAATCCAGATCTCTTTTTTCTTAAATTTCCATCCGAATACCGGCAGCACAAGCTGTGGTGCAAAACCGATAAACACTTTGTCAATCTCTTTCATAGAACAAAATAACAATCTGCTATATACATGCAGCAATCGAACAATATATTTCTGACTATTTGATCCAATTACCTTTACATTCCCGCCCTGTTCTTTTATGTTTTCAATTTCCTGTGTATTCCTCAAATAGTCCAGATTCTTAGTTGTAATAAATAAGACTCTTTGACCTGAAAACTCCGCCATACCTTTCACTATCCTACTTTCCTTTAACCTCGGATATCAGACGTGTCTGAATCCATTCAACAACCTGCTTACACGCAGCACCGTTCTCACACAAGCCTACCTGATGGAATAATTTCTGTAAATTATCTTCATAAACAGTCTCATCAAACTTAAGAATCCTATCTTCCATTTCATCATTATTCTCTGCTAATGGGAACGGCAATTCATAAATATTGAAATAAAAATCATGTTCTTCCTTGTACTGTGCCGCATCTGATGCATACATGAAACATGGTTTTCCGGTTGTTACAAAATCAAACATACAGCTCGAATAATCTGAGATCAGTACATCACATGCAACCAGCAACTCTTGCATAACACTATATGATGTCGCATTGATAATCGTATCATTATACTGCATAAATTGTTCGGCATCCATTAAATTGTGTGGATGAAGTCTCACAAGAATTACCCATTCCCCACCAAATCTTTTTTCAAAATTCTTCCGCATTCTCTCAAAATCCAGACGATATGCATCTGTACCGAAATCATTACGGTATGTTGGGGCATATAATGCCATCTTTTTTCCCTGTGTGTGAAAATAATCCTGAACCTTTGCAATGCATTCATTATTCTCTGTAAAAAATATATCATTTCTCGGACTTCCACTCTGCAAGATCTCCCCTTTGTACCAAAAGGCTCTTCGATAGATCTCGGAATAAAATGTACTATTGGATACAAACAAATCCTGTATCTTCGAATTATACTGAATATTCCTTTTGTCAAACAGATTCATCTTATCCGGAATATCCCCATACATCTTCTTGAGTCCATAACTTCCATGCCATGTCTGAATGTAATACTGTCCCTTTCTTTTTAATACTCCTAACGGTTTGGTATTACTGTCAATCCAGATCTTAGCGGTTGTCAGTTCGTACGCCATACTGAAAGGATTATAATTCGCCGGTCGTATTCCTTCCGGCAGATCAATATCTGTATCTTTCTTAATCAGCCATACAATCTCATACGGCAAATGCTCTCTTAAAATCTCGTCAACAATATACTTCGGATTATCTCCATATCTCTTTCCCTTCATATTGCAACACACAATCTTATTCTTCTGAATAGGAAAAACACGCATCATAAAACACAATACGGAAAAAAACAGTCCATATATATTAAACAACACATATATGATGTAATAACATATCTTATTCTGGTTTGCAAACCGCTTAATTCTATCTATCATTTTCTGCCCCTATTGATCATTATTTTATTAATCTGCCATCTCATATTGTCTACAGGCATTGTACATTTCTTCATTCCATATTCCAACCCATTCGCTGTTATCCAATTGTACAACATATGGTGCCCTGTAATTTTCTAAATCTGTAATTCTATTGGTCAGAACCACCGTATTATCCTGTGTTTCCAACTGATTACAATCATATTGTATGCGCTTATCGTACAACATAACAAGCACAGCTTTTCTATAATTCTCTGTTCCCGCGCAATATATAGAACCTTGATCCTGTCCCCAATCATTCTCCAATAACTCGTAAGTTGCATCCGCCGCCTCATATCTGCGATTGGATGCCGGAATACACTGTTTTTTCTCTAATTGTGTATATAATGCACCAGAAAAGATTAACACCGTAATACAAATAGCCACAACATGTTTTTTATACTGCATAACCAGAAGAAGACATGTATATCCTAGCAACAGCAAGAGTGCCACTCCCAATACATTTTTAGAGAATTTCTGTTGTTTTGGGTATAGTGTAAACATCTTAAAGAAATAAAGAGATGCATTACTAGTCATACTCTCTCCTTTTAATATTGGTAGTGAATAAAATACATACACAGCACCTACTATCGCTGTGATTACACCGCTGCCTATTACGATTCCCTTAAATGATAAATTCGTTTGTTGTTGTATTGTCCACAACCCACATAACAAAAACGGACCAATAAACGGACAAACATATCGTGTATACAGTAAAAAACGGTATCTTCCATTTCCCGCTCCTAATAGTGCTACACATGCTGCCATCCCCCACAAAATAATTGTGGAAAACAAAAAGAGAATCACATATTCCTTTTTTTCCTTTGTAATCTGTTTATAATTCTTTACCGCATAATATAAGACAACTACCGTTACAATTGTAAGAATTCCTCCTGTCTCAATTGACGTAGCTCCTGCAACCGAAAAGAAATTACAGATAATCTTCTTGATTCCATCTAATGATGTTAATACTTCATAACGTGAAGTACTTGTCACTACCTGCTCTGTTGTGTTTACCATTTTCTTTCCAAGTTCAACCTGATATAAATGGGTTTGTACATAAGACAATAATGACTTCTGCAACTGAATTGCTGTGATAAACACCGCAAGAAATGCAGCCGGTTGAACCAGCCATTTCTTATACAATATTAGATAAATCAGACAAACAATTGCCACTGTAACAAAAAGAACCAGACATCTACTATGGATGGAATATGCGTATGCCGTAATAAATGCAAGCACGACCGACCAGATTACTCTTCTGCTTCCTGTCTCATTTATTAATTTTAACATAAGAAGCACGATCAACCACACAATCAATGTCATCGGCAATTCATTATATACAAAACCACGAAAGAACATTACAATTGCATTACATGTAGAAACCAATGCAATCAGGGCACTCTCCGTTTTGTTACACTTTAACTGGCGATTCACTACATAATATGCCACTACTGCTGTTAAAGCATGTACAATCACATTTACAAAAAGCATACAGCGATATATCATAACAGGATCTGTAAATAATCGGTAAATCGGAGATAATAACATGGTATACCCGTAATTATAGAACTTGTGCAGACTCATATAATTACTCCAATCATGTCCTGCAAAAAATGTTGCTCCTGAAAGAGTATAGACCTCATCAGCAACAAAAGGAAGTTTTCTGCATAATGCATAACGTCCCTCAAATGCAACAATAAAAATAAACATTGCAAGCATAATCACACGATTGTCCAGACTCTCAATCTTTATGTAAATCTTATTGCCCAGATCTGTCTTCTTAGCCAATAGAAACCAACACACGACAAACACTGCCATTTCCAGCAACAATATCTTTACTAACTCCATCTTACCATTTATCCTTTCAGCAATCTATACAGTTTACCACTTATATGATTTATTCTTTGATAGCTTTTTTTTCTTAACACAATATGGTGTTACTTTAATTGCATTTTTCTTTCCTTTTTTTGCATAGCACATATTCTTCTCTGCTACAACTTTTCCAAACTTAGATGAGGAATGTGAAAACACATAAAAACCCTGCCTGCCACCTTTGATCATATTATTACGCACAGTATATACTGCTTTCTTCATGCTTGATGGTGCTTTTCCAAACATAGCAATGTGTAAGCCAACCGAATAAGCACTAGAGGTTCTGCTGCTCTTTGTCACAATTGTATTGTCCTCTATCGTTGCTCCAATCACATTAAATAAAGCAACTGCTTCTCCCGTCATACCGGTAATTGTATTATTCTTCAACACAATATTTTTATGGAAATATTTCTGAAATTGTTTTTCCTTTGAGGCATAATTGGCACATATACCTCTGGATCCGGTAATTACACAATTCTGCACTGTGATATTCTGACAAGTCTGTCCTTTTACCAGTTTCTTACTATATTGTCCGACGGTCGGAGCCGTTCTAGGTGTTGCAATATCAATCTGCAACTGTTCTTCCACACTATTTTTCTTTGTTTTCCCAACACCTTTTAATACACAATTATCCACTAATACATTTTTGCATGCCACTAATTCAATACCATGTCCTTGATAATTCGAATAAACCGTAAGATTCTTCAATGTAATATTCTGTCCATGTGAAAATTGGATAAATGACTTCTTGAAACCATCTTTATCTATGTATTTCCATGTACCACCCTCTACCGATACATTCTTCACAGATTGATAGTTACCTTTGGATGGACGATTTCGGAACGCCCCTGACTTTGAGATGATCGTAGCTCCCGTTGCTGTAATTGAGCTATTATTCTCTAACCATAACGTTGCCTTCAGATAATATGTTGCACCATCTTCTAAGACAACATCTCCATCGTTATCCAATGCCCCCATAATATTCTTATAATCTGTCTTGCCGGATTGATCCCCTGACGCCGGCACAATCGTTTGCGCATTCACATCCAGTGTCTGTAACGCAAACAATATAGTAACAATAAATAAAAATGATGTGTACTTAATCCACCTCTTCATATAAATAACCTCTCTTATCCCATAATAATATTCCTTATTATAATCGTTTCCGCTTAATAATTCAACCTCTATCCATTCTTCGTCATCATTTCACATACTTCACCCATTTTACATATAGAAGCATTAGTGTTATACTTAAATAATTAATTATTCAAGGGAGGCATATAAAATGCGATACAGAAAATGTGCTCGAAGCGTTGTGTTGTGCGCCGCATTAACCGGATTACTCATTACAACACCCGCACCAATCGTTCAGGCAACTGAAGTATATGGAGCAACGCAAAACGAGCAACAGGACTACTTAACAATAGAAGATGTAAAAAAAGAGAACAAACAACTTCTTGAACAGCTCAATACGTTTCAGGAAAAAGTCAATACTCTTTTACCGAATGCCGGTTCCGGAAAAGATGTTACATACGCTTCGATCTATAGCGATTACTCCTCTTATAAGGAAAACGAAAACGTTAAAAGCACTCAGTCGTTACTCAATGATATAAGAGATCTTATATCGGGAAACGAGGGATATACCGATCAGTTAGACAAACTGGCAAACGAATACCATGATAAAGAACCGGACAAAAATCTATACGATACGTTAGCTGAGTTATCCAAAGAGATTATCACCCGGCAAAACGACCTTCGCAAGCAGGAGACAGTATTTAATGCCGTAACCCCTTACAAAGATCTTGTATTATCTTCATCTGTTACTGCATTAACCAGCAATCTTGGATTACTAAGAAGTACTACGGATTCCAAACGTCTTGCTTTAACACCAGAGAACGAAGCCTTATATACATCCGCTTCCTACGCTACATACAAGACTGTTATTACAGAAGCCGACACACAGATTCAGTCAACTACAACTTTGTTATCCACTATTCAGACTGTATTGACCGGCTATATTACAAAAGCAGCAGATCATAGTCTGACGGATGACGACATTGCTGACATTCAAAAGTATATGTCATCCACGGATGCTGATTCCGCAAAAATATCCGCAATTTTGGAAAAAGTAAATGCACTTGATATTTCCAAATTGACAAAGCGCCCATCTAAATCCAGTCTGAAAAAACAATTAAATGCCGCCAAAAAATGTCCACCGGATAAATATACCACATACACAAAAGAGACCGATTCTGTATTCAAACAGTGTCTGGCGGATGCCCAAAAAGTATACAATAATCCGGATGCAACAAGTACTGAGATTTCCAGAGCAACCACTGCCTTAAAAAATGCAATCAAGAATCTGAAGGAAGTCGATCGTGCATACAAAGTAGTAGGCAATACATATTATTACAAAGTTTCTGCTTTTGGTGCATTCGGCAACGACAAGGCAGATGACACTTATGCATTACAAAAAGCATTGGATCAATCCCGCTCCGGTGTTAATGTCGTGATTCAAATCCCAAAAGGAACATACTACATAAGCAAGACGCTATACATTCAGTCCAACACCACATTGAATATGGCATCCGGTGCCAAAATATATCGTTCCAAGTCGGCACTTGGAAAAAATATGTTAAAAAATACTGACTCCAAACACAAGACCTCCGGTCACGGAAAATACACGCTTTCCCAAAACATTACGATCAATGGCGGCATCTGGGACGGAGGCGATATCAGCGAATCAAAAACAGGCTGTAACCTGATATATATCGGTCATGCAGATAATGTCAAGCTGATTGGCACAACAATTCGCAACTGTCATGGCTCTCATGCATTAGAGTTTGCCGGTGTTCAAAATGGTCTGGTTCGAAGCTGTAAATTTTATGGTTTTCGCTATGATAACGACCTATATACAAGCGAAGCGATTCAGTTTGATACCTGTTATAGTGACTGGGCTCCGGGATTTACAAAAGACAAGACAACATGCCGGAATATTACAGTTGAAAAATGTACAATATCCGATTATCCTCGTGCCGTAGGAAGCCACCACGTGCTCTCTAGTGCAAAGTACGAAAACATCACAATCCGGAATAACAAGATCAAACGCACCTCTGCCTCGACACAAGGCAAAAGTATTGTTGGAATCTTCCTCATGGGTGTTAAAAATGCAAAGATTACCAGCAATACCATAACAGGATATTATTACGGAGCAATGATAAAGCAATCTTCTAAAGTTTCCATGAAGAAAAACACATTTCGCAATAATGGCATTTATAATATCGCATATAGTGGCAATGATAAAGCAAACAAATATGTAAAATTTACCGTAACGAAAGATAAAGTCAAAACAAAACGACTTACCTTCACTGCTCCAACGATCAAGAGGGGAACAATGAAGACGCGCGGACAGACATATAAGATTCGAAAAGCAAAGAAATCATACTCTGTGAAATTAAAGAAAAATCTTAAGAAAAAACAGAAAGTCTCTTTCTACGGAAAAGACAAAGACGGTAACAAATTCTACCGCACATACTACGTAAACTAAAAAATAACCCATACATAGCTGTCTTCGCTATGTATGGGTTATTTTATTTGTCCCAGATCATTACAGTCTTACCGATCAATTTGTGAATGTCCATCTCAAATGCTCTTGTAATATCTTTAATCTCACGGATCACAATTTGTTCCCCGACAATATTCTCCAAATAATCAATCACTTCCGGATGTTCTTTGTACAAGGCAACTAATTTGAGGTAATCTTCCCGTCCACTTCGGCTGCTACCCACAATCTTCAAGCCCTTTTCCAATACCATACGGGTATTGATTGGTGCCAGATCCTCAGATACACCCAGGATTCCAATCGTTCCCTCCGGATTAATATAATCTATGATCTGATTGATCGCCTTATGGGCACCGTTGCCACCCACACACTCAAACGCATGGTCTATCGTAAAATCTGCAGGAATCTCATGAATAGAATATGTGCCATCCGCAAAAGTAAAATCATTTAGCTTGGATTCGTTCACACCCATCACATATACTTTAATCTCCGGATACATCGTCTTAAGCAGCAATGAAGTAACATAACCTAAATTGCCATCTCCCCATACACCAATCCGATTACGTCTTGCATGTGCAGTATCCATAAATCTGCCGATTGCATGAAACCCAACACTGACAAACTCGGTAAATGCCGCTACCGTCAGATTCATTCCTTCCGGAAGTTTCACAAGACGATCCGGCGTAGTCTGAACATACTCCTGCAGGAAACCATCCGTACCACTCGCACGGAACTTAGAACTTCTCAAATAATTCTCTGCAATAATCTCATCCTTTTCACAAGGAAGATTCGGTATCATAACAACCTGATCACCCGTCTGAAATTCCCCTGACGGATCATACACTACCTTTCCAATTCCTTCATGAATCAATGCCATCGGAAGTTTCTTTCTCAATACATCTTCCGGACGGGTTCCCTGATAATATCGTTGATCAGCATTACAGATTGACAAGTGTGTCGGCCGTACAATCACATGTTCTTTGTCAAACGTAATATCCTTATACACAAGCTCAAATTGTCTCGGACGTTTTAACTGATACACTGCATTTAACATATTACATGCCTCCTAACAACGCTTCCGCTACTCTCATATCATAAGGATATGTGATCTTAATATTGGATTCCTCACCTTCCACCAGATGAACTTGTTCTCCCTTCATCACCAGAATCTTGCAGGCATCTGTCAATATCTCTTTCTCTTCCGTAGTAAGTGATGTATACAAATCCCTTAAATATTTGGCATGGAATGATTGAGGTGTCTGCCCCTGATACATAGTAGAACGATCAGGAATAGATGCGATCAACTGATGATCTTTGCTCTCTACAATAGTATCCGTTGCGGGTATTACCGTATCACATGCCCCAAATTCTTTCGCATAACGAATATTCTCCTCCAAGATACGATGTGTAACAAACGGGCGAACTGAATCATGGGTGACAATAATCGTGTCTTCATCTAGTTTTCCTTCCGATTCAATATAAGAAATAGCATTCATAATTGTCTCATTTCTAGTGCTTCCACCCTCAATTACAACTACTCTGTCACTATTCGGTATATATTTGCGGACAAGATCCTGCGTATGTTTAATCCACTGTTTTGGTGACAACACCAAAATCTTATCAAACTGTGTATTGACTACGAATTTTTCAATGGTATGAACAATGATCGGCTTGTTTCCAATCTCCATAAACTGTTTCGGCTTTTCAACATTACCCATTCGTGTTCCCTTGCCTCCGGCAAGAACCACTCCATAAATATTACTTCCTTCCATCTTGCACTCCTCCTGTTTGCTTACATTCTATAGTCTCTGTTACCGTTTGAACAATACGTTTGGTAGACATTCCATCGCATCCATTCATATAATGTTTACGAAATTCTGTCAATCGTGTATAATCAAACCTCTCTATCTCCTGTATCTGTTCCAATAATTGTTGTGTATTACGGATAATCGGCCCCGGCACGAATGCCTCATACGGAAAATAAAATCCACGCTCATCGTAATACGAATCCAGATCATACGCAAGAAAATAGATTGGTTTATTTAACAGAGAATATTCAAATACAACCGATGAATAATCTGTGATGCATGCTTCTGACACAATCATCCACTCATTCGTTGACAACGAATCCTCACCAAACTGTTTTATGTCAACTACCTTATCAGCTAAGTAATCCGGTACATCCATTACTTCCGAGATAAATGGATGATTCCGTATTACAATCACATATGGCTCTTCCAACCGTTCTAACATCTTCCAATCCAAAACATCCGGAGCTTTTGCTTCTTTTATAGAACCGCGAAACGTTGGCAGATACAATAGAATCTTCTTATGTCTCCATTCCGGTTTCCACTCATATAAATGGTCAAATGCCTGCTGCCGATAAAACGAATCAAACAATACATCCGTTCTGCTTACACCCAGTGGTCTCACAATATGGCAATCCTTTTCCAATCCAAATGCCTCTTCATAAGCAAAACAGACTTCCTCTCCACTTACTGGCACCAATGTATAATTCCGATGTCCTGAGTATTGTTTCAAGTCCTTCATGGAATCTCCAAATGTCTTATCCGCTACACTGCATCCCCATTTTTTAAAGGCTCCACATGCATGCCACACTTGTACCATCTGTGTTTCTTTTCTCAATGTAAATGCTCCAAACAAACTGTTCGATTCATTCAAAAATACAACTGCTGCATCACCAATATCGCGAAGTACACTGATTGATTCCCGGATGATCGTTCCCCACCCGGAATGTGCCACACGCAAATAATGCACATGTATTTCATAACCCATCTGCTGAAATTGTTCATACAATAGTGTAAAATTATCAGTCAGTACCGGCTGATGATTCTCAACAAAAATAATCTTCCTGTCATTTACAACTTTTCTTGAGGAACACCAATACACAACCGGATATATACATTTGAACACAACCCATTTGATCAAATCACGAATCACTATTTCATAAACTCCTGATATTCTTCTAACACTTCGTCTGCCGGGCCCAGCTTCTTGATCTCGCCATCATGCATCCACATAACCCGGTCACACAAAGAACTTAATGTAGATATATTATGTGATACGATGACAACTGTACGGTCTTTGTTTGAGATCAATTCTTTCATCTTTTCATAACTTTTCTTTTTGAACTTCTGATCACCGACACTTAGCACTTCATCGATCAACATAATCTCTGTTTCAAGAATGGCAGTAATAGAAAAAGCCAATTTGGAATACATACCACTTGAATATGTTCTGACAGGCATATCAATAAACCTTCCCAAATCTGCAAACGCAATAATCTTATCCATCTTATCCCGGATCTGTTCTTCTGAAAATCCAAGCAACATGCCAGATAACAGAATATTCTCCCGTCCAGTAATCTCTTTCTGGAATCCTACGCCAATGGACAATAAAGAAACAGTATGTCCTTTAAGATCGATTGAACCTTTATCCGGACAAAAGATACCGGCAATCGCACGAAGCATCGTCGATTTACCACTTCCATTCTTACCAATAATACCGAGAATCTCACCTTTTGGTACCGTAAAAGATACTCCTTTCACCGCTTGAAACTCATCAACTTGAACCTTCTTAAGACGCAGAAGACTTTTCTTGATCGAATATGCCTTGATATTCTTATAGCCTATCCAAAGATCCTTCACTTCAATTGCAATATCATTATTATCAACTTTCTTTACAACTGGAGCATCATCCATAACTTCTTTTTCTTCTAATACACTCATCACTAAATCACCTTTACATAAGTATTCTCATTCTTATAGATTTGTCTCACACCTAATGCACTTAAGATTAAAGCAATCACTGTCCATAACAACATACCTTTTACACTTGGGGCTGTCTGATACAATAACACTTTTCGCATATCCGTGATCAGCAAAGCGATTGGATTGCAATAAATCAATATCTTCTGGATCAACGGATTATGGATCCTTGTCTCAATATTATACATAATACCTGTCATATAGAACAATAATCGAAATGCGATATTCACTACATTATTCAAGTCCTCTACAAAAACACCAAAATGAAGTAAATGTATACTGAATCCAAATGTAAAGAGTACTAATATAATCATAATCGGTATAAAATATAACACATACCAGGATATCTCTACATGGTAAAAAATCATCATCAATACAACGATAGCCCATGATATCATCATCTTAAATCCATTAATCATCATATTCGATATCAACAGAATATACTTTGGAATATATACCTTTGCAACAATGGACTTGTTACGTTTGATCATATTGACACTTTGTACCACATTCTTATTAAAGAAATTCCACATTGTCAAACCGATAAACAGGAACAACACAAAATATTTTTCTTTTCCATTAAATACAACGCCAAAGATTACATAGTATATTAACATTGTAAACAACGGATCCAGAACCCACCATATCCAATTCAAGTAGGAATTGGCAACTTCTGTCTTTAATGCAGACTTTGCTGCTCTTACCATATAGTTGTAATATTTTACAACATCATTAATAAATCGTTTCATCTTATTGCCTCCCGATGTATTCGACTTATTCTATCACAGAATATTCATATTCACAAGGTTTGATTATATCAGCTATCTAACAACCCCATTATAAAGTCCGCCACCCTTTCAGATGATTTCCCATCTAGCTGATCAAAGAAACGCTTTTTGAACGACTCTACTTTCTCCTGTTCAAAATCATTTTGTGTAATTGCATTCACGATTGCATCCATATCCCGCACAATCTTTCCCGGAACAAAATTCTTAAACGGATAATAAAAATCACGATTCACTACATAATCTTCTAAATCAAATGCATAAAATAACATTGGTATATTGAGCAATGATGCCTCAAAAATAACAGAAGAATAATCCGTGATCAGTAAGTCTGTAATAAATAACAGATCATTAATTTCCGATTCAGCGGACAGATCCAACACTCTGTCGCTCACTGTTGCACTTACCGGATGTTTCTGTTCCACAAACGGATGATGCTTGATAATAACCATATACTCGTCACCAAGCTGGTTTAACAGCTCTTCCACATCAAACTTTTCAAATGGAAAATATGCGGTTCCTGCACCGTTTCCACGAAATGTCGGAGCAAATAAAATAATCTTTTTCCCTACCAACTGTGGATATGACTGATACAACTTATCTTTTATCTCTGCTTTATATGTTTCCTTAAAGAAATCATCTGTTCTCGGCACGCCCAAGGATTTCACATTCGCAACATCAATCCCAAAGCCTTCCGCATAAAATCTACGAATCTCAGAAGAACTTACAATTGCATAATTATAATAACGATGATTTGTGCTCATCTGATAAGGTCCACCATCTTTTCCAACTCTTGTAAAACCAAATGTTTTAAACGCTCCGCAAGCATGCCATAACTGAATCAGAATACGATGTTCCATAACCCATACTTCATTCAACACAGGTGTAAAATCATCTACTACAACCACCCTGCTTCTTGCAAGACAGTATGCAAGTTTCCAGTAATTCTTATACGTCATATATTTTCTTTTTCCCGGAACCAGCCAGAAAAGTACCTTACAATCCTTTTGCTGTAACACATCATTTACATATGCGATATTTCCTGTAAGATCCTCTCTCCTTGATGACATAAATAACACATGATCCTTCTTAAAGAAAAGCGATAGCACAGATGCTGTTACATTCAAAAACGTTCTCTTTAATGTTGCACGATTCATTGTAATCCTGCAAAAATATGAGTATCTCCATTTTGCAAACAATAAAACCCTCTTTAATTGTCCGCCTCCGTAGGTATTCTCCATATACCGGCGTTTGCCGCCTAATGCATATACATATATACCATCTAACAAAAAAATGGGAATCAAAAGGGTTCCTATTATAAATTCAATCGCACGATACACAAAAACAAGAATTGCCAGAAGCGGATTATGCTTTGGATACTTTACCGGTTTCTTCCTCTTGATTGTAATTACACCATTCTCCAACTTACAAACATATTCATTTTCTTCCTTTACCTGATTAAACTCTGTAGTTTTCACCAAAACATTCTGATATGTCTGTCCATCATATACCTGTATAGTAACCGTAAATGCATTCAGATCACTCCGAAAGAACACCGTATCCAGTTCATAATCAAATACGGCATATCCAATATAATTACCATTCTCATCAAAACTGGTATCAGTCACCCGAAGTGGAAGTATTCTGCTTTCCCTGTCATTTTCAAACTTTACTGCAAGTTTAATCTCCACATCTTCCGGATGTCCGGAGGTATTCCGAACCAATACTCCAATTGTCATAACATCCCGACGAATTGCCAGTTTATCTACTAATACTTCTGTTTGTGCATTAATTTTCATAATTCTACCTCACGCCTGATAATCATCCTGTTTACCGATCAATTTATGGTATATCACAATCATTTTTACCATCTTCTGATACCACTTCTTACGCTTAATTCCATTTAATTCCTTCTCTACTTCTTTGATACGGCTATTCTTTTCTTTCACCATGGTATTGTATTTGAAATTCTTTAAACGTATCGTATTCCGGTATTCCCGATTTTTAACTAAAAGATATGACTGATAATCATGCTCCATAATATTTTTATAATTACTATATTCCGCCTGATTATAATAGAACTCCTCGCCATAGTCCCGTACCCCTAACCGTTCAAATCCTTCCTGTTTCAAAATATCATACATTTTCCGAAAACCGGTTATATCCGTCTGTATGTTCAATCCATAAATCATAGAATTCAATGCTTTATTTACAAAAGATTGTTTCAAATGTTCATTTTCCAGTAAATGCATTTCTTCGAAAGTTGTTGCCACCGCACAAAACGCTTCATATTTACACATTGCAGACTGAGAAAATGTATTTGTCAGATTATTACTTTGATTTGTACGATAATGTACAAGACATTCATCCACAACCGTTATTCTTTTTGCCATCGCCATTGCCAGCATGACAAAATATTGATCGTTAACCCTTTCAATATTCTGAAACTGAATATTATTCTCCTGTATAAAACTTCTTAAATATAATTTATTCCAAGGTACAAAAGTTGTTAGATTAAAAAAATAATCCGGATTCGTCTCTTTTGAAAAAACATCCTGCTCCGGTAACATTTTTTTCACCAGATATTGGTGCTGTGGAATATATTCCTCTTGCTGTTCATCATAATGATCTGCTCCACAAATACATAGATCCGCCTGCATACTCTCTGCACGGTCATACAACTTCTCAACCAACTGCTCATCAAACATATCATCCCCGTCTAAGAACATAAGATATTTACCGTGTGCATGCATCATACCTATATTTCTTGCAACGCCTGCATTCTTCTTTTCCTGATAAATATATTGAATTCTAGTATCCACTTGCATCTGTTCTTTCACCAAATCTGCCGTTAGATCAGTGGATCCATCATCCACAACAATAATCTCAATATTCTGATAACTCTGATTCACAACATTACTGAGAGATGTCTTAATATATTCCTGTACATTATATACCGGCATAATAATTGATACACCAACATTTTCCATTCTTCCACCTCATTATATATTATTTTTTGTTTGTTCTAATATCTTATCCGTTAATTGTTCACAACATCTGCCTTGTTCATAATTGCCCAACAAAGTCCAATGTTTCTGAATCTGTTCCGATTGCCAGCCATCGTCATACTGTGCAATATCTTCCTCTAATTCTTCCATTGTCTTCGCCTGCTTGTACGGCCACTGTTCCATCCCTACATAAAATCCGGTATTCTGAATATACTCTTCTTTATCCGGCACATACAAAAAACATGGTCGTTTCAAAAATGAATAATCCCAAATGCAGGAAGAATAATCAGTGAGCAACATATCGGCCGCGCATAGCAACTCCTGCATATCCGGATAATCACTCACATCAATAATATTCTCACCTAATATCTGCAGACCTGCTCCTTCCTGATATCTGTGATATCGACACATAAAAAACCATCTCTCACCCTCATGAGTACCATTAAGCAGACCCTCATTTAATTTCTGTAATAGGCGATCGCTTTCTAACACAACCGGCATGGAAGGCATTCGATATGTTGGTGCATACAATACAATCTTTCCATTATCCGGTATTCCATATCGTTCTTTTACTTTTCTTTGAAATTCTTCTGTCTCCTGCCGCACCAGTTTGTCATTTCTCGGTGTTCCTGCCCGCAAGACATCGCCATGATACAAAAAGGTCTTTTGAATCATATTCTCTTCCTGTACCTTACAGCTTGCAACAAAAAGGTCAATATTCTCTGCACAGAACCTCGCTCTCTTTTTGGTGGCCCAATTTGCATCCGGTCTGTCATTTTCCACCTTCTTATAAGCTCCCCCGCCATGCCATGTATTGATCACATACTGCTTCTTCCGGAACGGGAACCACGGTGCATAGGAACCATTCGTCACAATTACTTTTGCAGTCAACAACATAGGAAAAGAAGAAACAGTAAAATGCTTCACTAATTTTACTCCTTCTTCTTCTAAAAATGCATATTTGTTCTTGTCACTCACTGCCCAGACATACTCAAACCATCCCGGATACTTGTCGCGTAGATACTCATATACATACCTTGGATTACAGGAGTAATCATAATTTTTCCCTCCTGTAAGTCCGGTAAATACAATTCGATTCCGCTTGATCGGCATGATACGAAACGGTAAAGTGGCAATTCTTACCGCCTCCGAGATCATTACCTTAACAAATGCCTGATCCATGACTACTCCCTCGTTTTCTTAATTGCTGTAACCTGATTCGCATCAATTCCCTCTGTATTCTCCTTCTGGAACAGAATCTTAAATGTAAGGAACATTAGTTTTATATCTAACCAGAATGTATAATTCTCAATATATGTCAGGTCTAATTTTAATTTATCATATGGTGTCGTATTATATTTTCCATAAACCTGTGCATATCCGGTAAGTCCTGCTTTTACCTTCAATCGAAAATCAAATTCCGGAATGACTTCTTTATATTGTTCAGCAATCTCCGGACGTTCCGGTCTTGGTCCTACTAAAGACATATCCCCTTTGATAATATTGATCAACTGTGGAAATTCATCAAAATGCAACGCTCTCAGAACCCGTCCGATCGGTGTAACGCGATCATCATGTTTTTTGGCGAGCTGTGCACCTTCCTTTTCGGAATCCATACGCATACTTCGGAATTTATAAATATTGAACACTTTTCCATTAATCGTCAATCTTGGTTGTTTGTACAGTACCGGTCCTCCATCATACAGCTTGATCATAAGAGAAATAATCAAAAACAATGGCATCAACACAACAGATACCGGTATACATACCACCAGATCCAGCAATCGCTTAAACATTAACTGATCTGCCGAAAGCCCCTGATTTCTTGAAAGATATAATGGCGTGTCAAATAAATGAATATTGTCCGCACCTCGGAGTAAAATGTCAGAAATCTTCGGTGTAACGTATGTTCTGACACTTTCCGTAAAGCAACGTTTTAAGATAATATTTCTCTCATATGCCGGAATATCATAGATCAATACCGCCTCATACTCCGTCACCATATCACATACACTCTCCAAAGACTCCTCATTCAAATCTGCAATGTCACAGATCTCATACTTATCCTGTCTGGAACTCATTTTATTGATCATATCATCCGGATCGCGATCATAGCAGACAAGCAGCATCTGTCTCGGCGGATACAACGCCGCATAGATCAGCTTACATATAAATACCCATAGTAATATGATCGCAATCTGCACAATGGTCATCTTCAAAATAGGAACGGAGCTTAAATACTCTCTACTGATCAATACAACCTGGATATAAGCTACCACATTCGCACAAATCAGGGACAGAATCTGTGAATATAATACGTCCATTAACCGTAAATACCCTATCTTAAATCCTCCGTACAAATGTGTCAGCAAAAACAGGATCAATGCATATACACCAATCACTGCCCAGTCACCGCGACGGAAAAACGGAATATCTAACTGCTTAACATAGGAACCATACCATACAAATGCGAACAGCACTGTATGGGCTGCTAATATCACAAAGCCCTCTAAAAAATTGATCAACCGTTTAAACTTTTCTCTTTTTTTCATAATTACAGCCAGCTCCTTTATTTCAACTGTCCATTTTTCCGGAATGTATATCTACGTCCTCGAATCTTAATCGTCTTGCTACGTACCATCTCGCCTTTTTTGTTGAAATAGTACTTCTTTTTCTTAATAGTCCGGAATCCGGTTACCCGATATCCCTTTCCATCTACATAATATTTTTTCCCTTTTGTAGAAATCCATTTGTTCTTTGCAATTGATCCGTTACTATTGCGATAGAAATATTTGCCCTTACTATTCTGATACCAGCCTTTCTTTACGTGGCAGATTCCTTTGTTATCAATTGTTACACCTGGCTCTCTTGTCTGCAATTGCAATGTACCATCATTACCAAACAGGTATGTATGCAATCCAATTCGCACAAATCCGGTCTGCATTTCACCTTTGCTGTTAAAATAGTATCGTTCATTCTCTAATGTTTTCCAACCGGTCACGGCTCCGCTGCTATTGAGATAATAAGAATGACCTGCAATGGTAAACCAGCCATCTTTCTTGCGTTTACCCTGATAATAATATTGCCAGTTCTTACCTTCTTTATGCCAGCCGTATTTCAGTGCCTGCGTTCTTTCGCTGATAATTTCCCGATAATCTTTATAAAGAAAATCAATATCCACCGTATTTTCAGTAATTCCATCAATCTTCTGCATTGATGTTGCCTGCCATATTGTGTAAGGATATTCTTCTATATCCGGCTCTTTATTCGTGTATCTAGCATACCAGAAATCATAATCTTCTAACTGTTCTGCATCTAAATAATTATTGTACCAGTTCTGATTACTGTAATACATTGGATAATATCCCGCTGCCGCAATCGTATCGCAATATGTCTTTATCATTGAAGTGCGTAGTTTCTTTGTTGTCTTATTCAGAATATATGCATCTTCCACATCATACGCTACCGGAAAGTTAACCGGAATACTCTGCAATTTTTTGATTGTAAATTCTGCTTCTTTTAACGCTTCTTTTTCGCTCGTTGCGTAAGAGTAAAAATACACACCGATCGGAATCCCAGCCTCATTCGCACCTGCTACATAAGACTCAAACCGATCATCTAGCGTACAACTTTTCGAACCGTATCTTCCCTTTCCGTATCCAATACGGATCATTACAAAATCAACACCTGCTGCCTTGATCTTATCCCAATCTACATTCCCCTGCCAGGTGGATACATCAATCCCCATGGTAATTGCACCTTTGCTGAGTTTGGTGATCTGTGCTCCAATTGGTTTTCCCGGCTGATAATTATTTCCTTTTTGGTTGAAGAAATAGTAGGAAGATCCGATCCGTTTCCAGCCGGTCACCTTTTTTCCTTGTTTGTTTACATAATATTTGTTTCCTTTGTATTTTACCCAGCTGTTGGTAACCTTCTCACCATCATGATCGTAATAACATCCCTTTTTCCATGCATTTTTAGTTGCCGCTCTTGCGGTAATTGCTACATTACCTAATACGCACGCAATTACTAGCACAAAAAGGATTCTTTTACATGCTTTTCTATATGTACTCTTACCGTTCATATCCCTCTCCGTTTTATGCCTCATGGCCCTTATCTTTGATCACCTGTACCACTTCATCTACATACTGTTTGCACAGATCATCCGTTGCTGCTTCTACCATAACACGGATCACCGGCTCCGTACCACTTTCACGAAGTAGGATTCGTCCTTCGTCTCCCAATGCCTTTGTAACCTTTTCCACTGCTGCCTGAACATCCGGATCTGCTTTTGCCTCCGGCTTACTTTTAACCCGTACATTCTGTAATAACTGTGGATAGATCTTAAGGTCACGGAACAACTCAGAAGCATTTACTTTCTTTTCCAGAATTACTTCCATTAATTTGATTGAAGTAAGCACGCCATCTCCGGTTGTCGCATATTTACTGAAAATAATATGACCACTCTGTTCACCACCAAGAGAATGTCCATTTTCCATCATATTCTCAAATACATATTTGTCACCAACTGCTGTCTTCTCATAAGAGATTCCTTTTTTATCCAAGGCTTTGTAAAGTCCCAAATTCGACATAATCGTCGTAACTACTGTATTATTATTCAATTCTCCACGTTCAGACAGATAACATCCGCAGGCATACAGAATCTTATCTCCATCAATAATCTCACCTTTTTCATCAACCGCTAAACATCTGTCTGCATCTCCATCATAGGCAAATCCGATATCTAACTGTTTATCCACTACCAGTTTCTGTAACTGTTCAATATGAGTAGAACCGCAGTTATTGTTAATATTCGTTCCATCTGGATTATTATTGATCACATAAGTCTTTGCGCCCAATGCCTCAAATACTGCCTTCGCAACTGTAGAAGATGCACCGTTTGCACAATCCAGTCCCACTCTCTTGTTCTTATAAGACCTGGTTGCCAATGTCATAAGATATCCAATGTAACGATTCCGTCCCATTGCATAATCTACCGTTTTACCAATCTGTTCTCTCTTTGCAAACGGAATCTCCGGAATCTCACCATCAATATATGCTTCAATCTCAGCCTCTACATCTGCCTCTAACTTATATCCCTGTCCATTAATCACTTTGATTCCATTGTCATAATATGGATTATGGCTGGCAGAAATCATAATACCGCAGTCAAATTCATCTAATCTTACAATATATGATACACTCGGTGTCGGGGTGACATGCATCAGATACACGTCTGCTCCGCTCGCTGTCAGACCTGCAACCAAAGAATACTCGAACATATAAGAAGAACGTCTCGTATCCTTTCCAATTACAATGCTTGCCTTACCATCTGCATGATTCTTTCCATAATAATAACCAAGATATCTTCCAACTTTGTAGGCATGTTCTACCGTTAAATCTACATTTGCCTCGCCTCGAAATCCATCTGTACCAAAATATTTACCCATGATCTGTTCCCCTTTATCTTTATTCTTTCCTATTCATAATGTCTGTATTATGTTACTTTTTAATAATATTGATTGCATGTTGCATATTATTAATCTCTGCATAAGTCACATTGCCACCAAATTCACCATCTAATGTCCATGCAACCGGTTCCGGACTGTCTACACATATCTTTTTTGCCTTAAACTGATACATATACTCTGGATTGAATTCACCCATCAGATATGCAGAAATCGTTGCCTGAAGATCAATCGGATTCGTTGGATACTTGACTAGCAACGCTTCAAACATTCCATCATCTAACTGTGCGATCTTGGAATTCGGATTCGGAAATCCACCAACTGTCAAAGAATTCGTAATCATTCCAATTAAAAAATCATCCTCAATTACATTGCCATCATATTCCACCTTCATATGATAGGATGTCAGACTTGGAACACTTCGTATTCCTTCTAAGATATACGCCATATGCCCTAAATGATTCTTATATTCCTGTGGTGTCGAATAACTAACCGAGCTAAAAGCACCAAAAGCCGCAACATACACAAAACAATCTCCATTAAATGTACCGATGTCAATCGGTTTGGGAGAATACTTCACGATACGATTTGCAGCACGAATTGGATCTTTGGGGATATTAAGGCTTCTTGCAAAATCATTTGTTGATCCTGCTGGAATATAGCCGAGCGGGGTATCGCAACCACACTGCATATATCCTGCTATCACCTCATCTAATGTCCCATCTCCTCCTGCACAAACGATCACATCATATAACCATCCTTCTTCACTTACAATTCTGGTTGCATCTTTTTTCGCCTGTGTAGGATACACTTTTACATTGTAACCCGCCTTTACAAACAGGTCTACGATATCTAGCAATTTGCCTTTAATATGCTTTCTGCCGGCAGAGGGATTCACTATAAATAACAAATTTTTCATCGTATTCCCCCTCTGATCTACTGATTAGATGTTGTATCGTATCCATTAGGATTCATCTTCTGCCATCTCCAAGCATCCTCGCACATTCTATCTATGCCATATTGCGCTTTCCATCCCAGTTCTCTTTCTGCCTTGGATGGGTCAGAATAACAGGTTGCAATATCGCCTGGTCGTCTCGGTGCAATCACATACGGAATCTTCTTGCCACACGCCTTTTCAAAGTTATGAATAATATCCAGCACCGAATATCCGACTCCGGTACCGAGATTATAGATTACCAGTCCCGGATGTTCTAATAATTTCTTCACCGCACACACATGCCCCTTCGCAAGGTCAACTACATGGATATAGTCCCTCACACCGGTTCCATCCGGTGTATCATAGTCATCGCCAAATACATTCACCCTGTCTAACACTCCTGCTGCAACTTTTGCAACATATGGCAGCAGGTTATTCGGAATTCCATTCGGTGCCTCACCGATCAATCCGCTTTCGTGTGCCCCGATCGGATTAAAATAACGAAGCAGTGCAATATCAAAATCTGGATCTGCTTTCTGAATATCCGTAAGGATCTGCTCTAACATTAGTTTTGTCTGTCCGTATGGATTGGTCACCCCGCCAACCTTACATTCTTCTGTAATTGGGATCACCTCCGGATCCCCGTATACGGTTGCAGAAGATGAAAATACCATTTTCTTCACATTATACTTTCTCATCATGGAAATAATATTCAACGTTCCGCTGATATTATTCTCGTAATACTCAAATGGTTTTACGCAGGATTCGCCCACAGCCTTCAATCCTGCAAAATGAATGATCACATCAATTACATTCTCTGAAAAGATCTTCTCTAAGTCTTCCACATTTCTCATATCCGCTTCATAAAACTTCACTTTCTTCCCGGTGATCTGTTCTACTCTGGCAACGGACTCCTTACTGGAATTACACAAATTGTCCATAACAATTACATCATAACCTGCATTTAACAATTCAATATTGGTATGACTGGCAATAAATCCAGCTCCTCCGGTTACTAATATTGTCATAACAAAGTTCCTCCTATTGTCTACTTCTGATATAAATAGTCAAATTAATCCATTAAAACATTATTTTATTATACCTCAATCACAATATACATTGCAAGAAAAAAGTAAAAAGAACCCATACCATCCGATTTCATCAAACAATACAGGTTCTATAAATTTATACTTTTTTATTAATTTTTTGCACAAACCATCTAAATGGATGTTTTAATTTATACCGGATATGTTCTATATGATGCTCCTGGCTTTCAACCCTTTGCCGCAATTCCTCATTTTGATTCAACAAATATAATGTTGTCGTCCCAAAGAAACGTATTACATCCTGCATCATTTCAGGATTACTTCTATCCCATGTATCTTTTTCCTCCACAGTCCGTGAAAATAAAATATCTTCCTGATTCATATACTCTTTTGCAATGCGATCATTACCGTCTACATATTGCATCAGAAAGTTTTCTGCTTCTTCCTTAAAAAACATACTGCTATTTCTGTCATTTCCCACTTCAGCGGATAACTGTGTAGCTATATTACGAAACACTCTGTTTTCACTTTGCTGAAGTTCCGGCATTGTATTTAAGATTCTCTTTATGGCTGCCATATTCTTTGTCAGACTGATATTTCGAACAGAATCTTCATATATAAAAGCTTCCGTATCCACAATTCCCAAAGCATTCAAAAAATCCTTTTCAATCCTTCCTCCCACAAAATCATTCACCTGAAAGCGCCTGACAATTATGTTGCCTTTTCCAACATATTCAGAAATTTTTTGCAGCATTTCAAAATAATCTAATTGAATATACGGTTTTTCCCGTAACACATCCTGCCATGTCCATTTTGAATATTTTGCCATACCTTCCTTAATCTGCTGATTCCACCATGAATACAGAAAATCGTCCTGCCTTCTTAAATAAACAATAACTTTAACCTCAATCCCTTTTTCAACAAATTCTTTCTGAATTTTCGTCCAACAATCTGCGTCTTTTATAAATCCACGATTCCAGATTCCCTCATCAGACAAAATAATCTTATCATGTACCTCAAAAAGTTGCTGAACCCTATGTATACCTTCATATGTAATACACTCTTGTTGTTCCACAATCGCTCGTTCATTTTCATCCCGCACACGGCAAATCAAAAAATGTGCATTCCGGTAAGGTTGAATGTTCTGAAAATGATAATCAAACATTGGATAATAAAATCCTTGTTTTTCTAATATTTCCCGATTTTGATAGCAAAACGACTGAATCGATGTAGTTGCCGTTTTAGGAGTTCCAATATGTAAATATAGTGTTTTCATTCTTCCTCCTCAAGCATTACTGATAACTGATCCATGATTTGATCCACACATTTCTCCAATTCACAGTTACTTGTATCCACTTCTATATCCGGTGAGCAAGGAATTTCATACGGACTAGATATTCCTGTAAAATTAGATATCTTACCCTCTTTCGCCTTTTTATATAACCCCTTTATATCTCTTTTCTCGCATACTTCTAATGGGGTACTGACATATATTTCAACAAATCGTTTTCCAATAATGTCTTTAGCCATTTTTCGGTCTGAATGATATGGTGAAATAAGAGAAGTAATCACAATCAGACCAGCATCATTCATTAATCTTGCCACTTCTGCAACTCTTCGGATATTTTCCATCCGATCCTTTTCTCCAAAATTCAGATCACTATTTAATCCCATTCGTACATTATCACCATCCAGTAACATCGTATGTTTTCCAAGTGTACATAAACGTTTTTCAATCTCATTTGCTATCGTTGATTTTCCCGCACCAGACAACCCCGTCAGCCAGATAGTCACTGCTTTCTGCTGCAATTTATTTTCCCGGACACTCCTGTTGATATCTAACTGCTGCCATTTTACATTATTGCCATTCTCATCTACTTTACATACAATTCCACCAGCTGCTGTAGTATTGCGTAATCGATCAATTAAAATAAATGCACCAAGCATATTATTCTCCGCAAACGGTTCCAATACAATCTTCTTCCCTACCGCTAATTCACAGACTGCATTTTCATTTTTACATATTCGATCAGTCTGAACTTCTTCGCCATTATCCACATCAATCTTATATAGAATTCGGGTTACCGTAACAGGAACCAACTGTGTTCCCAGTTTAAGCCAGAAATCACGTCCGGCAGTCAATTCATTCTCATCCATCCAAAGTAAAGAAGCTTCAAACAGTTTTCCAACATAGAGCTGTGATTCTCCCCTATATAATACACATCCTCTTGAAATATCAATTTCTCCATCTATACATATCGTAACAGCATACCCTTTTTCTGCCATCTGTACCTGATTATTTCCACATAATATTTCTGTAACATGTGCTTTTTCTCCGCTAGGCATCACTCGTATTTCATCTCCAACATGAATATTCCCCGCGGCAATCGTTCCTTGAAAACCGCGAAATGCACTATTAGGTCTGCACACTCTCTGAACTGGCATAACAAATTCTTCTGTCGTACTTTTTTTGGATACATCAACATGTTCAAGATAAGAAAGCAATGTCGTACCATGATACCACTCCATTTTCTCAGAAGAATTTACTATATTATCTCCCTCTGTTGCTGAAACCGGAATGACAAAAACAGATGCCGTCTCAAATTCACACATCAGCATTTCAATCTGGTGTTTTATATTATCAAATATATACTGATCATAATCAATCAAATCCATTTTGTTAACTGCAAATACAAAATGCCGAATTCCCATCATCGCACAGATTCGAACATGTCTCTTCGTCTGTGTCAGAACTCCTTTTTCAGCATCAATCAATATTACAGCTAACGATGCAAATGATGCACCAACTGCCATATTTCTGGTATATTCCTCATGTCCCGGCGTATCCGCTACAATAAAACTTCTATGTTGTGTTGAAAAATAGCGGTATGCTACATCAATTGTAATACCCTGTTCCCGCTCTGCCTCTAATCCATCCAGCAAAAGCGAATAATCAATATTTCCATCTCTAGAACCAACTTTCGAGTCTAATTCCAACGCTCTTTTCTGATCCGCAAATAATAATTTTGCATCATATAACAAATGTCCAATTAAGGTGGATTTTCCATCATCCACACTGCCACAGGTAATAAATTTAAGGAGTTTATCGCTCATGTCTAAAAATACCCCTCCTTCTTTCTCCTCTCCATACTTGCACTTCCTCCATCAGAATCAATCACACGACTTGCACGTTCCGATTCCACGGTCGCCAGGGTCTCGTCAATAATCTGATCTAATGTTGTCGCATTTGACTCAATGGCTCCTGTTAACGGATAACAACCCAACGTCCGAAATCGAACCATTTTCTTCTCAATTCGTTCGCCAGGATATAATCTCATCCGATCATCATCTACCATGATCAAATTGCCATCCCTTTCCACAACAGGTCTGACATCTGCATAGTATAGGGATACAATCGGGATATTTTCTCTTTTTATATATTGCCATATGTCCTTTTCTGTCCAATTTGACAGCGGAAAAACACGTATACTCTCTCCCTTTCGTATTTGGGTATTATATAGATTCCATAATTCCGGGCGCTGATTCTTGGGATCCCAGGATTGATCAGCATCCCGAAAAGAAAATACCCTTTCCTTTGCGCGAGACTTTTCCTCGTCTCTTCTTCCACCACCAAAGGCAGCCGTAAAGCCATACCGGCTCATCGCCTGCTTCAAAGCTTGTGTCTTCATAATATCGGTATAAGCCGCACCATAATCGAACGGATTTACACCTTGTCTTACACCTTCTGTATTAATATATTCTAACATTTCTATGCCAAGTTCTTTAGTGATCTTGTCACGAAACGCAATCATCTCTTTAAATTTCCAGGTTGTATTGACATGCAGAAAAGGAAATGGCGGCTTTTCCGGATAAAATGCCTTTATTGCCAGATGTAACATCACAGATGAATCTTTCCCTATCGAATACAACATCACCGGTTTTTCACATTCCGCAACAACTTCCCGCATAATGTAAATCGCTTCTGCCTCTAATTCGTCCAAATGGTTCATACACTCTCTCCTTTATATATTCCTCTTCAGTAATAAATCTGCGAAATCAGAATCCGAATCACATGTTGTACTTTACATACCTGATATGAAATTTATATGAAATAATTATTTTTTATAACGCTCTAAAAACTCCTCATAACCCTTTCTCCGAAGCTTACAGCTTGGACAATGTCCGCATCCGTCTCCTTTAATACCGTTATAACAGGTAAGTGTCATGTTCTTCACCAGATCTAATCCACCAAGATCATCCGCTAACTTCCAGGTCTGTGCCTTATCGATCCACATCAACGGAGTTTCAATACAAAATGTATATTCCATTGCCAGATTCAATGTGGTATTTAACGATTTGATAAATACATCACGGCAATCCGGATATCCCGAAAAATCACTCTGTGACACACCTGTAATAAGATCTGTGATACCTCTTTGCTTTGCAAATACCGCAGCAAATGTTAAAAACAACATATTTCTTCCGTCCACCACACTGTTCGGTGTTCCTTCCGCCGGTGCATTTTCATCCACTGTAATATCCGTTCTTGTCAGGGAATTCGGTGCTAACTGATTCAGTAATTCCATATCCATCACATGCCATTCCACACCTAATTTCTCTGTAATCTCCTTGGCACAGTCAAGCTCTGCTTTGTGTCTCTGACCATAATCAAATGAGACTGCAACCACTTCTTTGTAACGTTTCAACGCCCACAACAAGCATGTGGTACTATCCTGTCCACCACTAAATACAACCAATGCAGCATCCTTATTTCTCGTATTCATATTCATATCTTTGTCCTCCGTTTTCTATTTTATCATTAAAAGCAGTTTGTTCTGCAATGTTACATCTGTTTCAAATCGTCCACGAAATGTAGTCGTAACTGTCTTTGCAGACGGTTTCTTGATTCCTCTTGCCGTCATGCAGCTGTGATTTCCTTCAATGTATACCGCAACATCTTCTGAACCGGTTGCCTTGCTGATCACATCCGCAATATCAGTTCCGATCCGTTCCTGCAGCTGTAGCCGTTTTGCCACCATATCTGCAATTCTTGCGATCTTGCTGAGCCCGATCACGCGTTTGTTCGGAATATACGCAACCGTAACTTTCATATCATACATAAGTGCCATATGATGCTCACAGTAACTGAACACCTCAATATCCTTGACAACTACCATGTCATTATTGCCTTCATCCGGTACATCAAAGCTTTTGGAATACATCTGTGCAATCTCATCATTGGAATAATTCATCCCTTCAAACACTTCTGCATACATTCTCGCCACCCGGTCCGGTGTCTCCCGCAATCCTTCCCGGTCCGGATCATCTCCTAACGCGATCAGGATTCCCCTGATATGTTCTTTTATTGCTTCCTGGTCAATTGCCATTTTTATCCTCCATTCTATACACCCCGTTTATCCGGGTCCCATATATATTTATGCATCTGCAACTGTACATTCACATCATTCATATTATGTCCGATCATAAAATCAACAATCTCTGCCGGTTCAATCTTTCCAAAACAGGAACTTAGGTAGATTCCACAATGTTTCTGTATCAGATGATATTGTTCGATCACATGCTTTGCCTGCATCAGGTCTTCCCGGCTGCCTACCACGAACTTGACCGTATCGCACGATCGGATATTCTCATAATTTACTCCGCACATACGATCTTCCATTCCACTGACTGACGTCTTATAATCCAATGTAAATGTAATATTGTCATCTTGTGTCTTTGCCATATAAGGCATTATATCAATACTTCCGTTTGTTTCGATCTCAATCCGGATCTGCGGGCGTTGCCGTAACAGCTCCAATAACCTACTCATATCTTTTTGCAGCAGCGGCTCCCCACCGGTCAATGTTACATTTTTCACACCGGATGCTTCTATCTTTTTCACCAATTCTTCTGCTGTATATACCGTACAACTTACATCCGGCTCATTTGCCCATCTGGTATCGCAATATTCACATTGCAGATTGCATCCCGCAAACCGTACAAAATAAGCCAACTGTCCGGCACATCTTCCTTCTCCGTTGATACTTATAAATTCCTCTACTACTCGAAATTGTGACATATCTTCCCCTGCCTATCTACCATATCCGGCGCAATTATTCGGTGTCTCATATACTTTGACCAATACAACCTGATACTGCATCTGTTCCAATTCATCATAAAAATATTCCGCAAGATTCTCTGCAGTCGGGCGAAATGGTAATTCTACAATGCGGAACTCTTCTTCCAATAACGCTTCTTTTGTCTTTTCCTTCAGGCTGCCTTCCTCAATGATCAGGCAGTGATCCAGATCGTCGGCCAACTGTTTCAGGTCATCTTTCAGTGTCCGGAAATCCACAACCATCCCTCTTATCTGTCCTGTTTCTTCTACCTCTTCTGATGCAACCGTCACTTCCACCTTCCAGCGATGTCCATGAATATTACTGCATTTTCCCTGGTATCCCTTCAAAAAATGTGCACTGTCAAAGCTTGCATTTGTCTGTAATGTATACATATCTCTTTCCTTTCTCATCGATTCATCCGTATACCGGATCAGGCTCACTCCTGCCTGATTCCGTATACATAAAACAGGACACTCCTACCCGGTACTGAGTATAAGTGTCCTGTGATCGTATCTCATTCTTCTTATTGTGTCAGCCCTAGTTTTATTTATAGACAGGATGGTACTAATGAACTGTCTTGTTGATTATATCTTTGTATTATAACGCTAAGATCTTACGAACAATCTGCTCCATCTCGCTCTTATCACATACGGTGTCGTGTAATACTTCTGCACTGCGAATATCTTCAATCGCCTGTGGAATCTTAACACCGGAGATCTTGTTCAGCTCGTCCACTAATTCAAAATCAGACTGTGAAGCATACTTCTCATCGATTGCTTCCATAACACTTCTGGTAAATTTGTATGGGCTTGCTGTTGAAGCAATAACTGTAGGTGTCTGATCCTTAGTTGCCTGTACATATTTGTCATATACCGTTGCTGCAACTGCTGTATGCGTATCCATGATATACTGATCGGATTCATATACCTTTTTGATCGTCTCCGCCGTCTCTTTCTCACTTGCATAGTTACCATAGAACTGGGAAAGTTTTGCTTTCATTTCCGGCGTGATCTCATACTTACCGTCAACATTCAATTCCTTCATCAATGCAGCATTCTTATCCGCATCATCTCCTGCAATATGATAAATCAGACGCTCTAAGTTGCTTGAGATCAAAATATCCATAGATGGTGATGTTGTCAAAATGAACTCACGGTTCTTATCATATACACCAGTCTCAAAGAAATCATACAATACTTTATTCTCATTCGAAGCACAGATAAACTTCGCAATCGGTAATCCCATTTCCTTTGCATAGAACGCAGCAAGAATATTACCAAAGTTACCGGTAGGTACAACTACATTGATCTTATCGCCCGCCTGAATCTCTCCATTGGCTACCAAGCGGCTATATGCATACACATAATATACCATCTGTGGAACAAGACGGCCAATGTTGATCGAATTGGCAGATGAAAACTGATATCCCTTTGCATCCATGGCAGCAGCAAGTGTCTTGTCATTAAACATATTCTTCACACCTGTCTGTGCATCATCAAAGTTTCCAATAATTCCAACAACCGAAGTATTGGCACCTTTCTGTGTTACCATCTGTTTCTCCTGGATCGGGCTTACACCATTCTTCGGATAGAATACAATGATCTTCGTTCCCGGAACATCAGCAAATCCAGCAAGTGCAGCCTTTCCGGTATCACCGGAGGTAGCGGTCAGAATAACGATATCATTCTTGATCTGGTTCTTCTTTGCAGAAGTTACCAACAAATATGGTAAGATGGAAAGTGCCATATCCTTAAACGCAATCGTAGATCCATGGAACAACTCCAGATAATAAGCACCTGCTTTCTTTACAAGTGGTGCAATTGCCGGTGTGTCGAATTTCTTATCGTAGGCACTATTGATACAATACTTCAACTCTTCTTCCGTAAAGTCTGTGAGCATTCTGCTCATAACTTCATATGCTACTTCCTGATAACTCATCTTTGCCAGATCATTCAGATCTACATCCAATGCCGGAATTGCATCCGGAACAAATAAGCCACCATTTTCCGCCAGACCTTTTAAGATTGCCTGGGAAGCGGTTGCGGTTTCATTGTTGTTTCTTGTACTTTTGTAAGTTACTGCCATTCCTTTATCCTCTTTTCCTATATTATACTATAAGGGATAACCCCTCTGTAATCGGATTCGGCATTCTGCCTCTCCGTATTTCATACTTATTATTCTGCCAGATAAACGTCCATTGTTCTTCTGCCCCAGCGTAATGCTTCCTTATGTGTCATAAAAAACATATCAATACGATTGCCTTTGATCGCACCACCACGATCTTCCGCAACATAAACCTGTCCGTTAATCACAACTTTGGTACCAAATGGTATTACACTTGTATCTACCGCGATTGTCCGGTTCGATGTCGGAACCGTTCCACTGGCTGTACGATTCTTTCCGGAATATACGCCACAGCAGATTCGGCAGGTACAGTATGCAGTGATTACAAATTTGCCCAGCTTTTCACCATGTTCCGAAGCGTATACCGGCTCACCGGCTTTTCCTCCTCTAGAGGCCGTAGAACCGGATCCGGTATCGCTGCTGTCACCGGTGTCGATATTAACCAGACCACTGCCTCCGGCAGACGAATCATTTTCTGCTTCTGCAATCTGTCTCGCTATCTCACGCAATTTCTGCTGCTTCACCTGTTCCGCCATCTGCTGTGCCTGAATTGCTGCTTTTTCAGCTGCTTCCTGATCTGCTTTTGCTTTTTCGTAAGCTAATTGATCTGCTGTTTTCTCACTCATGGCGGTCAGATTATTAATAGCACGGATCTCCTCTAACCGTTCAGAGTCATAATACTGATCCATTGTGTTCATCTGTGCTAACAAAAGATCGTCCATGTAGCCATATTTCATTGTATCATAAGATACCTTTTGAACTTTGTGCATGACCGGAACTGTGTAATTCTCATTCGCCGCTGCAACCGCAACACTGCTGAGTTTACCCGGCAATTCTCCGGATGTTACAACAACCCGATAGCCAAACACTGCAATTAATGCTGTAATCAACACCAACACAATGATCCCAATTATCGTTTTTATCTGTATCCTATTCTTCATCCCCAAATCGCCTTCTCAAATTACTTGACGTAAATCTGTTATTCCTCAAAACAATATGCCATACACTATCATGACATATGTATCTAGATTATATGGTTTTCCAACAGAAAGGTCAAGCTTTTTTCACTCTTCCGAAAGAAAGATCCCTACTTGAATTTTCTTATTCTGTCCGTATAATTGTAATAAAGACTCACAAAGAAAGGATCAGTCAGACATGAAAGGATATCCGGGAGTAACAACCGCAACGCGTAAGGACGGAACTTTATATTATCGCAGCTCCATCACCATTTCCAACCGCCATATCAGTCTAGGCAGCTTTGACTGTCTTGAAAAAGCATCTGCTGCTTATCAGACGGCCTGTACCATTATGCGCGATCATCAATATCACATTCTGGATTATTCCCCCTCTCTTGCTCTGGATTTTTCCAAATTCATTATACTTGTTAATTTTCGCGACAACGGTCTATATTTTAAGACGCCGATTTATTTGTACAAATCCTATTTTTATTATTACCTGACTCCGGAGCAATATTTTATATTCGACCGGGAAGACCTTTTTTTCTATGCCACACATCAGATTCAATCCCGGGGAGGTTACTATTTTGTGTGCGATTACGGCAGCCAATACAGCATCCTGTCGCGCTATGGTATTCACAACTATTCCAAAAAAGGGATCGACTATGTATTTGTAAATCAAAACGAAATGGATTTCCGGTATGAAAATATCCGTGTGATCAATGACTATATCGGTGTGAACGAAAGACAGGACCTTTCCCCTGCCTGCTATGAATCCATTATTCATGTCAGAGGAAATTATTTAGTCGGACGCTATAATGATCCCATCACGGCCGCAATCGCCTATAACAAAGCTGCGGACCGTCTCACACAGAACGGCTTTACAAAAAAATATATAAAAAATTATATTACCACATATAATTCCACACAATACCATGAACGATATCAGGCAATCCCTATTTCTCCTAAAATAGGGCAGTTACAGCCTGATAAGCATCAAAAAAAGGATTGAAGATTGCCTTATTATATGCTACAATCAATCCGACTTGGTCAAATGATCGCGGCTGCAGAAACGAAAGGCTGCAGGTGAGGAAAGTCCGGGCTTCATAGGGCAGGATGCCGGATAACGTCCGGTGG